>Ga0129306_1000918_pt1 | contig 39252 bp, 42 predicted proteins | sample P827metagenome_FD_94438 | JGI IMG/M metagenome (GOLD analysis project Ga0129306, IMG submission 94438) | Capybara group fecal microbial communities from Wisconsin, USA - P827 metagenome | ecosystem: Host-associated > Mammals > Digestive system > Large intestine > Fecal | place: USA: Wisconsin... | reverse complement strand
GGTAATTTCTCAAACTTAATGCAAATCTGACTTGCAGTAACTTTGGGAAACGAAATCCTTGCAATAAACATGGGAAAGATTAGGCCCCTGTTGTCATTTGACAATAGGGGCTATCTTGTTACTTACGTTTCAGTAGTTTGGGATTCATTATGACTTCCTCTGCAGGGATCTTCTCTAAACCTAAGAGTAGAAAGAAATCCTCTGGGTAGACTGATTTTGCTATGTCATAAGGACACTTTCCATATAATGATTCTCTCACATAACTATTTACATGGTCCATCATCAAAGATATGTCGGACTGCATATAAGGTGCTAAAGATGTACCTTTAGGGATGATCCGACGCATTTCTCTGTGATTACGTTCACATCCGCCCTTTTGATCTGAACGGTTCGGCTCACAGAAAAATATCATGGTTCTCTTTTTGCCGGGTTCCGTGAATGAACGCTCCATACCATCAATATCGTTAAATTCATGACCATTGTCTGTAAGGATCAGTGGAAACATCTGACGAAACAGGTCGTATCCGAGCATTGTTTCAAGTTTGTCTAAAGCAGCTACCACATTACCCATATCCTGCCGTTCAAGGATCACTGCTATCTGGAGATGGGTGTCCTTCCAATACAATGTAAGAAGTGCTTCATCCTCGGACTTCTTACCCTCAACACAATCCATCTGTACTGTAGAAGTATCATGTTCTTCTATGTATTTACAGTAATCTTCCCACATACGGCCTGCCTTGCGTACCGATAGACGCTCTCCCTGTGAGATATTTCGTTTCTTGAGTTTGACTTTACGCCGTACCCTTTCGGGAAGATCGATGTTCTTACAACTGAGAACAGAGTCACCTATCATTCGGTATAAGGTTGATTTGCTTAAGGAGATATTCTTTGACTTAAGAGCATCCTGGGACTCTATAAGGGCGGCATAAACAGAATGCCCATGTTGTATCAGTGGTGATATGATCTGGTCTATGGATTTTAGCTCGACCTCAGTATAGTTATATCCGGCAGATTTTGAGTGTTTAGTCTCACTTGCCGTCTTCTGTGCCGTATTGGCATCATAAAAAACCTTATCATAATGACAACTCTGCTTTTCGAATTCCGGGCAGCCATTACACACATAAGGCGGGGTGCTCAAACGTTCACAATAGGCCACGGTATAATCTTCGCAGTATTCCCAACAGTTCTTTTTATGACATTTGCTACATTTACGGGAAAAGCAAGGGTTATCACATACATCATGCTTACTACACCCCGAGGAATAGTATAGACACTTGTTCTTCGTGCTCTCTATGATTGTCTTATGGTTCTGTATCTCCCGGGTTATGGTAGATATACTGCGATCTAATTCTTTCGCTATATCTGACATTGATGCGCCGTCTTTAAGACGACATTGGATCTTGGCCCTGTCCGCTACAGACAAGACCTTGTAGGCTGCTTTCTTTTGCATACTTCTACCTCCTGGTAAGAAAATGGGATATGCAAAACGCACGCGAGAATGTGGAGAAATTACAGAAAAAGACTTGATATTACCAATAGATATGGTAAACTAAAGATGCTTGATAAAGATGTGCGTTTAAGCACTTGCGCCAACGGGCCGCAATCCTGTTGGCGTTTTCTTTTATTCTCCCATTATGACTGTGTCTTTACAGTATTTCATTATGTATGATATCGCTCAAAATCCTCAAGCGCAGTTAAAGAAACGATGAAAAATGTGCACAGGCGGCTGTCGCACGAGGAATTACCTCTGGATACTGCCTGTTTACATATATGTAACTGTAAACAAAGTAGCAAATCTGCTATAATAGTGGTAGAAAGAGGTGAAAAAATGATTTGTGTTGATATTGACCAATTAGTTCCTTGTCTTGTGAATGGCATGACTGGGGAAATGGTTGAAACGGAAGTAATAAAGGTTTCAAGAAAATCATTTCTCTCAAAATTCAATTCAAAGAACGGTTGGTACACAAATTGGGGAAACTTAACAACGAGTTGTGACATATACGCTCTTGTTGTTAAAGGATCTGTGGATATACAAGGTTTGATAGCCATGGATCTCGAACAATCAACCAATATGAATGCGGGGTTTATTGCTTGGGCTGTTGCGGCTGTATGGAATAATCCCGAGTTGGTAGATCAAAAAAAGTATGTTGGTGTTGGTGGACATCTGTTGGCAATAGCATCTGATTGGTCAATAAATCATGGTCATGATGGAGTAACGACCGGTTATTGTAGAAATGCTGATATTATGAATCATTTCATTACAGCGTATGGTGCTGAACATATTGACACAGGGTTACATCCATATCACATATTTTTTGGACAGGAACCATCGCAGAAAATTAGGGAGGTGTACGATTATGAATGGACAGATGATGAATTATGATCGTTATCTTGAGAGTCTTAAAAGAACCCCTGAAGTAAGCTACCCAAATGCACGTTGTGACATATTGGAGCTTATTAAGTATGCGAAAAGTAAAGGCCTTAAGCCTTCACAATTATCCAGAGAGGAGCAACGATCGTTTGTATTTCCATGTAAACAGTAATTTCAGCGACTATACTCCGAACTAATTATCCAACGTAGCCAAAAAAGAGTCAGAATCCGCAAGGTTCTGGCTTTTTTTATTTTGTCAAGTTTCCCGTACTTACCGCAACACACAGATCTTCTGATAATCTGTTTCCCAGATCTACTGCAAGTCAAGACCGTACTTGCGCTAAGTTTGGGAAATCCTCATAAATCCCATAAAATCAACATTTCTGTAAAGTGCATGGAGTTTATACCATTCTTATAAACCTTGTAAATAAGGCATTCTTTCCCATTTCTGATGCAAAATCAAATTTGCAGTAGCCCTGAATCGTTAGCACCGTAAATCCTGTCTTTCTGAAGACGACATTCTCTTGATAAAATCCCCTTTTTAAGCTATTATATTTTTTTAGTGTATACATTATTTTGGGATGTTTATGCTCTTTTGCGAGTGCAGACTGAAGCTGCCGGGCAGGCTCATATACACGGGGCCGGAGCGGACATATCCCGGATGAACGGAGTAGTACCGATATGGCTGATAAGCTTAATAAGAAACCCGTGACAGGGATGAAGGATATACTGCCGGAGGAGATGGAAATCCGCGACTATGTGTGCGGTATCATCCGCTCCACCTATGCGGAGTTCGGTTTTACGCAGATCGAGACTCCCTGCGTGGAATCGCTCGATAACCTCAACTGCAAGGCAGGCGGTGAGAACGAGAAGCTGATCTTCAAGATCATGAAGCGTGGAGAGAAGCTTAAGATAGATGAGGCAAAAGAGGAAAATGACCTCGCCGACGGCGGCTTAAGATACGATCTGACGGTTCCGCTCGTGAGATTCTACTCGAATCACGCATCCGAGCTTCCGAATCCGTTCAAGGCTCTGCAGATGGGTAATGTATGGCGCGCCGACAGACCTCAGCGCGGACGTTACAGACAGTTCATGCAGTGCGATATTGATATCCTCGGCGATGCTTCGAACCTTGCTGAGATAGAGCTGATCCTCGCGACGACAACTACGCTCGGACGTATCGGTTTCAAGGGCTTTGAGATCCGCATCAACGACAGACGCATACTTAAGGGTATGGCTGCTGCATGCGGTTTCGACGAAGCAAGCTTCGATGACGTCTTCATCATCCTCGATAAGATGGATAAGATCGGCAGGGACGGCGTGCGCAGTGAGCTGCTTGAGGCAGGATATGCGCAGGAAGGCGTGGATAAATACATCGGTCTGTTCGAAGCCATGGAGAAAGCTGACGATCCGGTTCAGTATGCGATCGACAGTCTGGGAGACAGACTGGATGCGGAAGTGGCAGACGGATTTAAGGAGATCATCTCATCGGTCCGTGCAGTCGGCGGAGATCACTATAAGCTTGTGTTCGATCCGACCCTCGTACGCGGCATGAGTTATTATACCGGTACCATATTCGAGATAGCTATGCCCGAGTTCGGCGGCAGCTGCGGTGGCGGCGGCAGGTATGACGGCATGGTAGGCAAGTTCACGGGACAGGACGTACCCGCGTGCGGATTCTCCATAGGATTTGAGCGAATAGTCCTGCTTCTGATGGAGAGCGGATTCAAGGTTCCCGGATCGGGAGACAAATGCGCATATCTGTTAGAGAAGGGACTGCCAGCAGATAAGCTTAACGAGGCACTTAAGAGTGCGGAGGCGGAGCGTGCAGACGGACGCCAGGTGCTCGTAGTGCGTATGAATAAGAACCGCAAGTTCCAGAAGGAACAGCTGAATGCTCAGGGTTATACCGAGTTCAGAGAGTACTTCTGTGAGGCACTGAAGTGATGCGAAGCGTGATTTCGGAGTTACACGCATGAGCGCGAACCGCATCCGTAACATGATATATCTGCTCATATGCTCTATTGTATGGGGAATATCCTTTGTACCCCAGGCTGCGAGCATGGAGTTTATCGGACCGTTTACCTTTAATGCAGTAAGGTGTGCTCTCGGCAGCCTCGTACTGATACCGGTGATCGCAGCCGCATGGATACTGGCACGCAGGCAGCAGGCTACTATGGCCACCGGTCCCCGCGACGAATACGCTGACGGAGAAGTCCGGATAGAAGATATGGATGCTTCGATGGCCGTTTATCTCCATGTGTTTGACCGGAATACCGTGATCGGCGGTGTGTTAAGCGGGATACTGCTTTTTATTGCAACGAACCTGCAGACCATAGCGCTTAAGACGGCATCAGCCGGTAAGGGCGGGTTCATCACCGCAATGTATATCATACTGGTTCCGATACTCGGCATATTCCTGCATAAGCGGGTGCGCCTAAACGTATGGATCAGTGTGGTGATCGCCGCAGCGGGATTATATCTGCTGTGCATTAAGGAACGGATGGCACTTAAGCCCGAGGATCTGCTGCTTCTTGCATGTGCATTCTTTTTTGCGGTGCAGATACTCACGGTTGATAAATATGTTCCGTACGCCAACGGCATAGCGATGGCTGCGATCGAGTTCGGTGTATGCTCTCTGATGTCTGCTGTAGTGATGTGGATGACGGAGACGCCCTCATGGGTGACCATAGGCCAGTGCAAGGGCGCGATCATATATGCCGGCGCATGCAGCTGCGGTATAGCATATACGCTTCAGATACTCGGACAGCGTGATGTGGATCCTACGCTGGCGAGCCTGATCATGAGCTTAGAGAGCGTGACGAGTGTGATAGCCGGCGCGATCATATTACACCAGTTCATGACAGGACGTGAGATATTAGGATGCGGCCTGATGTTCGTGGCCATAATCCTGGCCCAGCTGACGGACGTGATCTACTCAGGCAAAAGAAAACATATCAAGGAAACAGAGTGAGGATGTGACATATGTCAGATTCGCCCGAGAATAACAACAATAATAACGGCAACAGCAATAACGCCGGTAATAACGCAGGAGGCGGCGCGATCCCGAACATCCCTCAGATCCCGGGTAACAGATCACACCTGGATGCTCTGGCGGATAAGTTCTCGGATACGCAGGATAATAATGATTTTGCGGCATTTATGACTGAACTCGAGAACAGCATGGTACTCGTGCCCGCAGAAGCTCCTGCCGAGATCACCGATGAGATCAGGGAAGCTGCCAAGGCAGGCAAGCCCCTTCCCATCAGTAAGGAGCATCAGCCGAAGGTATGTCTGCTTCAAAAGAACGACGGGACCAAGGTGTTTCCCGTTTTTACATCGACGGGACAGATACCGTCGGATAAGAGACCGCCGGCACTGATGAACCTGCCGTTTAAGAACGTGATCATCATGCTCAAGAACAATCCGGGCGAGGTAACTCAGATAGCGGTCAATCCGTTCACCAAGGGATTCGTATTAAACGAGAACCTGGTCGATCTGGTTGATAAGAGATATAAGGCCGGCGCCAACAATCCTCAGGCGCAGGGAACGAACGTCCAGTTGACCGAGCAGCAGTTCCACTCGGTGGCCCACGTCAAGATGAGCCGCGAGTATCTGCCTAAGGCACTGTTCGAGGATCCGAAGAAGGTCCTCTCGGACTTAAAGCTCGGCAAGGAGAGATATGTTCTGGATGCATACAGACATGTGTATCCGGCCAACATACGTCCTCCGTATTCAGAGGATGATATGGCTGTGATGTGCCTGCAGATCGAGGATGACCTGATCATCACGCGTATCGACCTGCCGGAGAAGTATACACAGGAGGGAAGCCCCTTACGCATATACATAACAGAGCACGGCGGACAGTACGGATACTATCTGATAGAGAAGGGCCCCACTGGTCTGGCCGGTCAGATAGCACAGGTGGATGAGACCGGAGCTCATAATAAGATAGAGGAGGCTCCCGATAACGGGGCGGAGATCGAGACCATCATGGGTCTGATCAGACCCTCATAGGTGAGATGAATGTTATGAAAAAGATGATCAGTATGATGGCGGTTTGTGCCATGACGATATGTCTCCTGACTGCATGCGGATCAAAGGGCGATGAGAACGTGTCCGGACGTGAGATACACAAGGACGGTTCCGTTACAGGTAAGATAGTCCGCGAGTTTGATGAGACGCTCTATAGCGTCGACGGACTCAGGACCATGATGGATGAGGAGATACGTTCCTATAACTTCGATCATGCAGGAGATAAGATCACTGCCGGAGAAGTGTCATGTACCGAGGGTATCCTGACCTGCATCATGGAGTATGCAACGGCGGATGATTACGCGGAGTTTAATACCAGGCGGTTCGTTGTCGAGAGCTTCGACGAGGCCATGGCTTCGGATCTGGTCAAGGTATCGGTCAAATCCGTCAAGGATATGTCTCAGGCCGACCTAAGCACTCTGGACAAGACCGAGAACCTGTACGTACTGATAACCGATGAGACCGGACAGGTGATTTTCCCGGGTAAGGTCAAGTATGTATCGGACGGCGTGGAGGTCGTCTCGGGTAAGCAGATCAGCGTCACCGACAACATGGACGGACTTGCATATATCGTATATGAGAATAAATAAGCTCTGAAATACAGCAGCGGAGCGGAATAATAAACACAGCGGAGGAATGTTATGGAAAAGACAATGGACAAGATAGTTACACTCGCGAAGACCAGAGGGTTCGTGTATCCCGGCTCGGAGATCTACGGCGGACTGGCGAATACATGGGACTACGGTAATCTCGGTGTGGAACTTAAGAATAATGTCAAGAAGGCATGGTGGCAGAAGTTCGTTCAGGAATCACCCTATAACGTAGGTGTGGACTGTGCGATACTGATGAATCCCCAGACATGGGTAGCCAGCGGACATCTCGGCGGATTCTCTGATCCTCTGATGGACTGTAAGCAGTGCCATGAGAGATTCAGAGCCGATAAGATCATCGAGGACTTTGCAGCGGAAAAGGGCATAACTCTCGAGACATCCGTTGACGGCTGGTCACATGAGGAGATGGAGAAGTTCATCAAGGACAATAACGTTCCCTGCCCTTCATGCGGCATGCATGACTTCACTCCGATCAGAGAGTTCAACCTGATGTTCAAGACATTCCAGGGCGTGACTGAGGATGCAAAGGATGTCGTATACCTTCGTCCCGAGACCGCTCAGGGTATATTCGTTAACTTCAAGAACGTACAGAGAACCTCACGCAAGAAGGTTCCTTTCGGAATATGCCAGGTAGGTAAGAGCTTCCGTAACGAGATCACTCCCGGTAACTTCACTTTCCGTACCAGAGAGTTCGAGCAGATGGAACTGGAGTTCTTCTGCAAGCCCGGAACACAGACAGAGTGGTTTGAGTACTGGCGTAAGTTCTGCTATGAGTGGCTGCTCAAGCTCGGCATCAAAGCAGAGAACTTAAGACTTCGTGATCATGATCCCGAGGAACTCTCATTCTACTCCGATCATACGACCGATATCGAGTATGCATTCCCCTTCACCGACTGGGGTGAGCTCTGGGGTATCGCATCCAGGACCGACTATGACCTGACCAGACATCAGGAGACATCCAAGCAGTCCATGGAATACTTCGATGATGAGACTAATGAGAAGTACATCCCTTACGTAGTTGAGCCTTCACTGGGTGCAGACCGCGTAACGCTCGCATTCCTGTGCGAGGCATATGATGAGGAGAACCTGGGAACCGAGGAAGCACCTGATATGCGTACAGTCCTCAGATTCCATCCTGCGATCGCTCCTGTTAAGATCGGTGTGCTGCCTCTTTCCAAGAAGCTCAACGAGGGCGCCGAGAAGATCTACGCCCAGCTGTCAAAAAAATATAACTGCGAGTTCGACGACAGAGGAAACATCGGTAAGAGATACCGCCGTCAGGACGAGATCGGTACTCCGTTCTGCGTAACCTATGACTTCGACTCCGAAGAAGATCACAAGGTAACGGTCCGCTTCCGTGACTCTATGGAGCAGGAGAGAGTTGCCATCGATGAACTGGATGCGTTCTTCGCTGATAAGTTTGAGTTCTAATGAATCATCCGGCGAGCCTACCAGCACAATAGTCCCTTGCTGCGGCCCGTTAGTCCTCGCTGCGGGACCAATGTGCTGCTCTCTCGCCGGAGATATACGATATATACAGATTTAGAAGGGAATAGTATGAATCAGATAACATCTAAGGAATTAAGAAAAAGCTGGATAGATTTCTATGTTAAGAGGGGGCACGTCGATGTCGGCGCCGTTTCGCTCGTATCGGACGGTTCCACAGGCGCCATGTTCAACGTCGCCGGAATGCAGCCCATCATGCCTTATCTTCTCGGCAAGACACATCCCCTTGGAACCAGACTCTGCAACGTTCAGGGCTGTGTACGTACCAACGATATCGACGGTGTGGGTGACAAGAGCCATCTTACGTTTTTCGAGATGATGGGTTCATGGAGTCTCGGTGACTATTTCAAGAAGGAAAGATGTCAGTGGAGTTATGAGCTTCTGACCGAGGTCTTCAAGTTCGACAGAGATCATCTTGCAGCTACCGTATTTGAGGGTGACGAGAACGCCCCCAGAGATGAGGAAGGTGCAAAGTACAGGATAGAATCAGGCTTCAAGCCCGAGAACGTATTCTTTTTACCTGCCGAAGACAACTGGTGGGGACTTGAGTACGGACCCTGCGGACCCGACTCCGAGATGTTCTATGTTTCGGATGCCGAGCCCTGCGGACCTGACTGCAGACCCGGCTGCCACTGCGGAAAGTATACCGAGATCGGTAACGACGTGTTCATGCAGTACGACAAGCAGAAGGACGGTAAGCTTCTTCCGCTTGCAAAGAAGAACGTGGACACCGGATGGGGACTTGAGAGAAACCTTGCCTTCTTAAACGGCGTTGACGATGTTTATCTGACCGACCTGTTCACAGGCGTTATCGCACGTATTGAAGAGAAGTCGGGTATCAAATACGGATCGGATGAGAAGAGCACCAGATCCATGAGGATCATCGCAGATCACTTAAGGACCGGTGTTATGCTCATCGGTGATGAGGCCAAGCTTCTTCCTTCAAACGGCGGCCCCGGATATGTATTGAGAAGACTGTTGAGACGTGCCGTAAGACACGGACAGTCCCTCAATCTGTCTCTTGAGGATATGCTCGATGTAGCAAGCGTATACATCGATGATGTATATTCGGACAGCTATCCGCTCCTTACCAAGAATAAGGATTTCATACTGGGCGAGCTCAAGAAGGAGATCGTCCGTTTTGAGGCTACTCTTGAAAACGGTATGAAGGAGTTTAAGAAGATCGCAGACGAGAAGAAAGCTTCGGGAGCAAAAGAGATCGACGGTAAGTCCGCTTTCTATCTCTATGATACATTCGGATTCCCTTACGAACTGACACTTGAGATGGCTGAAGAAGAGGGCTTAAGCGTCAATGAGGCAGGCTTCAAGGAGTCAATGGACGCACAGAAGAAGCTTGCAAGAGAGAATGCGAACTTCTCACAGAAGTCGGCAGAAAGCTCTGTTTTCGATTCACTCTCCGATGATATCGCGAGTGAGTTTACCGGATATGAGAAACTTGAGGATACCGGTAAGATCGTGGCTGTTGCAGACAGCGAAAAGCTTGTTGACAGTTTAGCCGAAGGCACTGAAGGTACGATCGTTACCGATAAGACACCTTTCTATGCAACCATGGGCGGGCAGAAGGGTGATGTCGGCGTGATCGTTGCAGGCGGCGCCGAATTCGAAGTATACGATACGGTCAAGCTTCCCAGGGGAAGAGTAGGTCATGTCGGAAAGGTCGTAAGCGGAACCGTTAAGACCGGTGATACCGCTACTCTTAAAGTTGATAAGCAGACAAGACAGTCGACATGCATGAACCATTCCGCTACGCATCTGCTCCAGGCAGCTCTTCAGGAAGTGCTCGGAAAAGACGTACATCAGCAGGGTTCATATCAGGATCCCGACAGAACGAGATTCGACTTCAGCTACGGTGAGGCAGTTAAGCCCGATGATCTGAAGAAGATCCAGGCCATAGTTAATACCAAGATTGCAGAGGATCTGCCGGTCAATACCGATGTGATGAGCATAGATGAAGCTAAGAAGTCCGGTGCGATGGCTCTGTTCGGAGAGAAGTACGGCGATTCGGTACGTGTCGTATCGATGGGTGACTTCTCCAAGGAGCTGTGCGGCGGTACTCATGTATCACATACAGGTGATATACGCAGCTTCAAGATCGTATCAGAAGGCGGCGTGGCAGCAGGCGTCAGACGTATCGAGGCAATAACAGGTGATAATGTCACAGCATACTACGAGGAACTTGAGAGCAGACTTGATGCTGCAGCTGCAGCAGCCAAGACCAATCCTGCCGACCTGGTTGCCAAGATCGAGTCCATGCAGAAGCAGATCAAGGAACTGAATTCCGAGATGGAATCACTTAAGTCCAAGGCAGCCAAGGAAGCGCTTGGTGATGTCATGGATCAGGTGAAGGAGATAAAGGGTGTCAAACTGCTCGCAACCGCAGTGGACGGTGTTGATATGAACGGCTTAAGAGACCTCGGTGATCAGCTTAAGGATAAGCTCGGCGAGGGCGTGGTCGTACTTGCATCAGGCGCAGACGGTAAGGTCAACCTGGTTGTGATGGCTACTGACGGAGCGGTATCCAGGGGTGCACATGCAGGTAATCTGATCAAGGCGATAGCACCCAAGGTCGGCGGCGGCGGTGGCGGAAGACCCAATATGGCTCAGGCCGGCGGTAAGGATCCCGCAGGGATCGATGCTGCGCTCGCAGAGGCAGTTACCACTCTTGAAGGACAGATACAGTAATAATGGGTAAGATCAAAGACTTAAGATTCAGTGTGCCGATAGCCGTGATGCTGCCGTGGATATTCTGTTATTCCAGGGCACGCACCCGGTATATGATGAAGCATCCGGATAAATACTCCATACAGGACCGGTATGACTTCGGCATGAAGGTCATAGATCATATAGCTAAGCATGCCAGGGTCACAACTTCGGTATACGGCCGTGAACTGGTACCGACCGATGAGACCGTTGTCTTTTACTCCAATCATCAGGGTAAATACGATGCACTCGGTATCCTGAGAAATATGGACTATATACCGTGCGCACCTCTGTGGGAAATGAAGGCAGCCGACCGCATACTCGCGCATGAGATGGCGTATCTGGTCAATGCCGTGCTCATAGACTTAGAGAGCATGAAGGGCAAGGCCAAGGGTATCGTAGACGCGATCGAGCAGATCAAGTCGGGAAGTAATATGCTCATTTTTCCGGAAGGAAAGACGGATCCCGATAAGGGCAATGCACTCGGTGAGTTTCAGGCAGGATGCTTTGCATGCAGCTTGAAGACTCAGACTACGATGGTGCCGATCGCGATATGGGATTCATATAAGGCGATGAACGGCAACAACATTTTTGCTCACGAGAAGGTTCAGATTCACTTTCTCGCGCCGATAAGATATGAAGAATATAAGGATATGAGCAAGCAGGAGATCTCAGACATGATAAAAGGACGCATATCCGCGAAACTTGAAGAGATAGAAGCCGGATTGAAAGGGGTTAACTCGTAATGAAGCTGACGACCAAATATCTGCTGATGATATGTTCCGTAGTGTTTGCGGTCAATCTGGTCATGGGATTTGTGATAGCACACCAGTCTAAAAACGCGATGCTCACCATGATCAACCAGAGAATGCTCAATGTGGCAAATATAGCCGCAGCATCTCTTGACGGAGATGTGCTCGAGACGATCACTGCGGATGATAAGGCCGATAATACGGAGAACTACCGGGAGATCATGGAATCCCTGACTCTCTATCTGGAGAATGCGGATGTGACCTATATCTATACCATTCAGGATATGGGAAATGATAAGTTCGGATTTATCATAGACTCCGACCCCGTGGATCCCGGTGAGTTCGGCGGGGAGATAGTGACTACCGATGCGCTGATCGCAGCGGCCGCCGGAACACCGTCAGTCGATCAGGAGGCATTTACCGACAGCTGGGGACGGTTCTACAGTGCCTACAGCCCGGTACTGGATTCAAACGGTAAGGTAGCCGGTATCGTAGGCGCCGACTTTGATGCACAGTGGCTGGAGGACCAGATCAGAAGACAGTATCTGTCCATCCTGATCATCGGTATGGCAGCCGTTCTGATAGGAGCGGTACTGGTGCTGATCGTAGCTACAAGGGCGACCGGACGTTTCCAGGAGATGTATGAAGAACTCTCATCACTGACTGATGATGTTGCCGAGCTGAACAAGGAGATAGTGAACAATCCGGACTATAAGGGACTCGTTGAGGATGCCGGCGTGGAGGTGACCATTGAGGATACTGAGTCCGTCAAAGGTGCAGATGTCACAGAGGATGCCATAGGCGCTCTGTCTGCAAAGTTAAAGAGCATGCATGATAACATGAACAGCTATCTATCTATCGTGCGCAGACAGGCATATGCCGATCCCATGACCGGAGTCGGCAACAGGACTGCATACAGTAATGCGGTCAAGAGACTGAACATGTCGATCTCGCAGGGTATAGCTTCGTACTCCGTCATCATAGTGGATATCGATAATCTCAAGTCCATCAATGATGACCACGGACATGAGTATGGCGATAAAGTCGTATACGATGTCGCAGGCATCCTGAAAAAAGCATATGGAGCAGAGCATCTGTACAGGATCAACGATGACAGCTTCATGATCATAACCGACAGCATGACACTCAAGCACATCGGTGAGATCAACCGGTCCGTTGATGAGGACATCGCCGATTACAATAACCAGCTCGGAGATGTGAAGGTACAGATTTCAAAGGGTGCAGCCGTATACCGGCCGGGTCTTGATGCGGAGTATCGTGAGACATTCAAGCGTGCCGACGAGGAACTGGCTGCGACAAGGCAGGGTTTGGCATAAGGAAGTATAGTTTATGCTATAGATGGTTTATCAAGCATCGGAGGAGACTCCGGTGCTTTTTTATGCCCGGGGCCGTTCCGATTTTCAGATGTGTTCTGTCAAAAATGAAAATGAATTTCATTTTCATATTGACAACGCTTCGCCGGATGCTATAATTGAGAATGGTTTTCAAATTCGCACAGATGAAAGACGATCGGGCGAACGGCCGCGAAGTCGATCGGCGGGGAATCACAATGGCAGAACGGACCAAATACAACACCAGACACAGAGACCGCATTCTTAAGTATATGGAGGGATTGAGCGGGGTTCATATCACTGCTTCCGATGTGTGTGACCACTTCAGGGAGCAGGGGGATGCCATAGGACAGTCCACTGTATACAGGCAGCTTGAGCGGCTCGTGGATGAGGGCGTATTGAATAAGTACAATATCGACAGCAATTCGCCGGCGTGCTTTGAATATACCGGACACGGGACTCATGCCGAAGGAGAGGTATGCTTTCACTGCAAGTGTGAGAAGTGCGGCCGCGTGATACATCTGCACTGCGATGAGATAGGCAGCTTGAGAGATCACTTCAAGTCGGAGCATGGTTTCATGCTTGACCCCAGGAGAACTGTATTCTACGGGTTATGTGAGGAGTGTGCCCGGTAGGACGCGGGATAACGATGAGGATGACAATGACAATGAGAAAATTCATAATCATAATAGCGGCTGCCGTACTTGCTGTATGTAATATATGCGCCTGCGCATCGACCGCAGGACAGGCTTCGGCGGGAGCAAATGACAGGCTTCAGATAGTTACAACGGTATTCCCGGAATATGACTGGGTATGTGAAGTGATGGGTGATAAGGCAGACGGAGCAGATGTGACGCTGCTGCTGGATAACGGCGTGGACCTGCACAGCTTCCAGCCTTCTGCTGAGGATATACTCAAGATCACAACCTGTGATATGTTCATCTACGTCGGAGGTGAATCTGACGGATGGGTGGACGATGCTCTGAAAGAAGCTGTCAATAAGGATATGGTCGTCATCAATCTGCTGGAAGTGCTCGGAGATAATGTCAAGGCCGAGGAGATCGTAGAGGGCATGGAGCATGAACATGAGCATGAGGAGGAGCTTGACGAGCACGTATGGCTCTCCCTGCGTAATGCCGAAATACTTACAGACGCGATAGCAGACGGTCTGGCTAAGATCGATCCGGATAATGCGGACAGCTACAGGACCAATGCAGATGCATATAAGAGTAAGCTGGATGCCCTTGATAAGGAGTATTCGGCTGCAACCGCCGCGGGATCCGTTAATACGCTCCTGTTCGGAGACCGTTTCCCTTTCAGATATCTGGTTGATGACTACGGTCTGGATTATTATGCTGCCTTTGCAGGATGCTCTGCGGAAACCGAAGCCAGCTTTGAGACTGTGGTATTCCTGGCTGAGAAGACTGATGAGCTGGGGCTTAATGCGATCATGACGATCGAGGGTACCGACCACAGCATAGCGGAAACAATACGTGATAATACATCCGGTAAGGATCAGCAGATCCTGACACTGGATTCGCTGCAATCAACTACCGGTAAGGATGCTGAGAACGGCACTACTTATCTGTCGGTCATGACGGATAATCTGGAAGTGCTCAAGGAAGCATTGAAATAAGAAAAAGGGATACAACAAATGAGTCTGATCACCGTAAAAGACCTGTCCGTGGGATACGACAGGATCGCTGTTGAGGACAATATAGATTTCAAAGTGGATGAAGGAGACTACCTGTGCATAGTGGGTGAAAACGGCTCCGGCAAGTCCACACTGATGAAGACACTTCTCAATCTTCAGCCGCCCGTAAGAGGAGAGATCATATACGGAGACGGTCTGAAGGCTAATGAGATAGGTTACCTTCCGCAGCAGACATTTGTACAGAAGGACTTTCCCGCTTCCGTTACGGAGATAGTTCTGTCGGGCTGCCAGAGCAGAAGCTCTTTCCGTCCTTTTTACAGTCGTGCCGACAGGGAGAGGGCAGCTGTTAACATGGAGCGTATGAGGATAACCGACTTAGGCAGGAGATGCTACAGAGAATTATCGGGCGGACAGCAGCAGAGGGTGTTACTTGCAAGAGCCCTGTGCGCCACCGAGAAGCTGCTCCTCTTAGATGAGCCCGTAGCAGGTCTTGATCCCAAGGTTACGCTGGAGATGTATGAGCTCATATCACAGCTTAATGCGGACGGAGTCACGATCATCATGATCTCTCATGATATACGGGCAGCCGTTAAGTATGCCAGCCATATTCTTCATATAGGCGATGTATTCTTTTTCGGTACGAGAGATGAGTATATAGGAAGCGGAATCGGCAATGAGTTCATCGGACGGGAGGGAGTTGCAAATAATGAGTAAACTTATCATGTACCTGCAGTATCCCTTTGTCAGATATGCACTCATAGTGGGTGTGCTCATATCGCTTTGCGCATCACTGCTCGGTGTGACACTGGTACTTAAGAGATTCTCCTTTATCGGAGACGGACTCTCTCACGTGGCATTCGGTGCGATGTCCATAGCCACCGTACTGGGACTCGCCGATAACATGATCCTCGTACTCCCGATCACTGTGATCAGCGCGATATTGCTGCTTAAGACCGGACAGAATACCCGGATCAAGGGAGATGCGGCGATAGCGATGATATCGGTCGGCGCGCTGGCCTTCGGATATCTGATCATGAATCTGTTCTCGACATCATCGAATCTGACGGGAGATGTGTGCAGCACTCTGTTCGGATCCACTTCCATACTTACGCTTACCGGATTGGAGGTAACACTGTGCCTGATCCTGTCCGTCATAGTTATTGTAGTATTTGTGCTTTTCTATAATAAGATTTTTGCGGTTACTTTTGATGAGAACTTCTCACGGGCGATCGGAGTAAACACGGACTTCTATAATCTGCTGATTGCGATCATCATAGCGTTCATCATTGTCCTCGCGATGAATCTGGTGGGATCGCTGCTGATCTCTGCGCTCGTGATATTCCCTGCACTCTCGGCCATGAGACTGTTTAAGAGTTTCAGAGGCGTGATCATATGCTCTGCGGTGATATCGGTCGTGTGTGCTCTGACGGGTATCATCATATCCATCCTGGCCGGCACTCCGGTCGGCTCAACTATAGTTGCGATAGATGTGGCCGGGTTTGCTATATGTGCGCTGGTCGGCAAGCTGGCGGTTAAGGGGTGAAATTGTGAGAAGACACTACAGTAATACAGCAGCATTGATGTGTGTTATCGTGCTGACCCTGGCTTTGACGGGCTGCGGCGGCAGTCCTGCGGCTGCGGGCAGCAGAACAGACGGATCCTTGTCCGCTGTGGAGGACGTACTCGCACAGGGCATGGCTGAGGCGGATGCACAGGCTGAGGCGGATGCAAATCCGTACAGCGCATATGCACCGGACAGTGATAAGAAGCTGGTGCTGACACCGGATCCATATGATTTCGAAGATGAGACCGCGGATGTGACGGCAGCTGAAGATACCGTAGATCCCGCTGAAGCGGAGAGGATAGAGAGAGAGACTCTGGCAGCAGGCACCGAGGGTATAGACATAGATCTGACGTTACTTTCGAGCACCATGGTATACTCGCAGGTATACGATATGATGATGGATCCGGAGAAATATGTCGGTAAGACGGTGCGTATGAGCGGACTGTATACGGATTACTATGATGAAGCTGCCGATAAGCATTATTTCGCCTGCATCATACAGGATGCTACGGCGTGCTGCGCACAGGGCATAGAGTTCGAACTTACGGATGATTATAAGTATCCGGACGATTATCCTGAGGACAGCGACCTGATCACGGTCACGGGGGTATTTGATACATATATGGAGGGCGAAGCCATGTACGTCACCCTTCGTAACGCCCGAAAGGGATAGAGGCAGACAGGGAAAACACCCGGAAAAGATATAGAACACGTTAAAAAAACGCCCGCAACCGCGGGCGTTTTTTAATCAATGCTTGGCGTCTATCATCCGCGGCGAAGAGCGGCTCTTACGCTTCCGCGGGGATCCTTGATCAGGAGTCTCACGATCCAGATCACGAGTCCGAGTGCTACTACAGCCAGTCCGAGGAACGCATCATTGAGCATATCCTCAGCGGCGGGAGTGAAGTACTCAGCCTTAAGCTCAGCGAATTCGAATATCGCATCCACGAGCCACATGATCGAAGCACCCCAGTACATGAATACGAGGATTCCGAGCTGCATGGAGTCATCCTTGCGTGTATACCACTTATAAGTAGCGATTATAGCTGCAAATACTGTTATGAGTAATGTCATGGTCAGTCACCTCATGCTTTCTGATCGGCTTCGCTGCTGCGCTTAACGATAGCGTCAGCCACTACACACATCACACCCCAAACAGCTGTGATCAGCAGTGCCATGGTCACGCCTACCGTAGCCATCTCATGGAACATCTCTGCGGCATCCTCCGCACTGGACATAGCGGTCAGGAACGGGAACCACGGTACAACCTCTCCGTGCCATACATGCTCGAACATCAGGAGTACAGCGCCTCCGAGAAGCAGACTGTTTAACCACTTAAGCTTACGGCTGAGAGGGATCTTAACTGTCTCTTCGCTGTCATGTCCATCAGCGACTGCCTTAAGCTCCTTCTTCTCCTCTACGGTCTCTACGACCTTAACTACTGCAGCTTCAGCTGCCGATACCAGAAAACAAGCCATGATAATCCTCCTTATATATAAAATCCGCTGTATTTAGTGTTGCGTTAAACCGTCAGTATATTCAAGTAATCCGACACACATTTATATAGTAAAACACCCCGTCTGATGTGTCAATTTTAACTTTTTTTCTAAAAACCTATTGACATAGTAGGTAATACGGTGTAAAGTCATATCATCTTCAAAAAAGGAGGAGAACCATTATGAAAAAATCAATCGTAACCGCTAACCTGAAAAAGATCGCAGCAACAATCCTCACGGCAGGAATGTTAACCTCGATGCTTGCAGGCTGCGGAAGCGCATCGGACGCAGGTGGAGCTGCAACCGGCGCGGAAGCATCCGGCGCGGAAGCATCCGGCGATCAGGTATTCAGAACACTGGATGAGATCAAGGCCGACGGCAAGATCAACATCGGAGTGTTCTCAGACAAGAACCCCTTCGGGTATGTAGATGAGAACGGAGCATACCAGGGATACGACGTATACTTCGCAGAGAGGATCGGTAAGGACCTCGGGGTTGAGATCAACTACGTATCCACCGAGGCAGCAAGCAGAGTTGAGTACCTCGAGACAGGTAAGGTCGACATCGTACTTGCAAACTTCACTGTAACTGAGGAGAGAGCAGAGAAGGTTGACTTCGCACTTCCTTATATGAACGTGGCACTCGGTGTCGTATCACATGAGGATAACGTGATCACAAGTCTTGACCAGATAGGTGCGGATGACCAGGTGATCGTAATCTCCGGTACCACAGCAGAGACCTATCTTGAGAAGAACAACCCGGAGATCAAGCTCCAGAAGTTCGATACATACGCTACAGCCAAGACTTCCTTTGAGAACGGCACAGGCGTGGCATGGGCTAACGATAACACAGAGGTTATCGCATATGCTCTGGAGAACGAGGGTTATGTAGTAGGAATCCCTTCACTGGGAAGCCAGGATACCATCGCTCCTGCAGTAAGCAAGGGTAACACTACACTGCTCAACTGGATCAACGATGAGATCAAGTCACTTGCGAGCGAGAACTTCTTCCATGCGGATTATGAAGCTACGCTGCTCGATACCTACGGCAAAGATTATGAAGATACCCTTGTAGTAGAGGGCGGCGTTGTAGCAGGCAGCAGTGCCGATACAACTACGACCACAGGCGCAGCAGGTGACCTCGATATTCCCGACGGCGGCGGTGAGACCATCAAGATCGCAGCATCTCCCGTACCTCACGCAGAGATCCTTGCCAAGGCAGCTGATATCCTGAAAGATTACGGATATGAACTTGACATAGTAGAGTTTGAAGATTATGTACAGCCCAACCTCGTAGTAGAGGCAGGTGAGTTTGATGCCAACTACTTCCAGCATGTTCCTTATCTTGACAGCTTCAATGAGGAGCAGGGAACACACCTCGTAGACGCAGGTGATATACACTACGAGCCCTTCGGTATCTATCCCGGTACCAAGAAGACACTTGATGAGATAGCAGACGGCGACGCCATCGCAGTACCTAACGATACCACCAACGAAGCCAGAGCACTTCTGCTCCTGCAGGACAACGGACTGCTTACTCTTAAGGACGGTGTAGGACTTACGGCAACTGTTAACGATATAGTTGACAATCCTCACAACATCGACTTCGTAGAGCTTGAGGCAGCACAGGTAGCCAGAGTCGTAAACGAAGTGGCATATGTGGTACTTAACGGTAACTACGCACTGGAAGCAGGCTTCTCGGTAGCCAAGGATTCCATCGCATACGAGGCAAGCGATTCCGTTGCAGCCAAGACCTACGTGAACATCATCGCAGTAGCCGACGGTCATCAGAACGATCCCAAGATCGAGGCTCTCGTGAAGGTACTTCGTTCCGACGAGATCAAGCAGTTCATCACCGATTCATATGACGGAGCTGTAGTTTTCTTCGAGAAATAAGATGTGGTATAATATACCAAATTAAAAAGTGGAAAGGGGAGGACCTGTGGGCCCTCCCTTTTAATCGGAGATAAGACATGAGTGAGATCAGTATCAGACATCTGACCAAGAGATTTGAAGTAAAAGGTGTGACCGTCACGGCCTTGAATGATGTGTCTCTGGACGTTGAAAAGGGACAGATATACGGCATCATAGGTATGTCGGGCGCCGGCAAGAGTACGTTAGTCAGAAGTGTGAACTACCTCGAGAAACCTACCGAGGGCAGTGTATTCATAGACGGCACGGATCTGGCCACGCTGAGCGAGAACGAGTTACGTGCAAAGCGCAGCGAGATCGGCATGATATTCCAGAGCTTTAACCTGCTTGAGCAGAAGAGCGTGCTTGATAATGTCTGCTTTCCGCTGGAACTTAAGGGCATCAAGCGTAAGGCCGCGAGAGATAAGGCACGTGAGCTGCTTAAGACCGTAGGCCTGTCGGAAAAGGAAAAGGCATATCCCTCACAGTTATCGGGCGGACAGAAGCAGCGTGTAGCAATAGCAAGAGCTCTTGCCACGCAGCCGAAGATACTCCTGTGCGATGAGGCGACCAGTGCGCTGGATCCCCAGACGACCGATTCTATCCTGAAACTTCTTAAGGACATCAATGAGAAGATGGGTATCACGATGCTCGTGATCACACATCAGATGTCGGTCGTGACCAGCATATGCGATCATGTGGCGATCATAGATAACGGTGTTCTGGTAGAGGAGGGTGAAGTCACTCAGATATTCGAGTCACCTTCATCCGATGCGGCCAGAGAACTGATATCGGGTACGCCTGTCAGATATTCGCCTGTATCCGAACTCAATGCCGAGCGTAAGATCAGGATCGTCTTTTCCGAGAACTCATCATACGAACCCGTCATAGCCAATCTGATACTGAAGTTCGGCGTGCCGGTCAATATCTTAAAGGCTGACACCAGAGACGTGGGAGGCACCGCAAGAGGTGAGATGATACTCGGACTGCCTGAGGATCCGGACATGCAGGAGGGCATCATGGATTATCTGAAGGAGAGAGGCCTTAGCGTAACGGAGGTGAGTGACCATGTTTGATGAAAAAGTTATCGAAATGATACTGGAGGGTATCAGAGACACCCTCTACATGACGCTCGTATCCACTTTGCTCGGATATGTGGTAGGCCTGCCTCTGGGCATAGTGCTCCATGTGACCGGAGCCGAAGGCCTTAAGCCCAACAAGCCCGTATATAAGGTCATCGATGTGGTATGCAACATCATACGAAGCATACCGTTCCTGATATTACTGATACTGCTCATTCCGTTTACCAGAGCAATTGTGGGTCAGAGTTACGGTTCGACGGCGACCATCGTACCGCTCGTCATCTGCGCAGCGCCCTATATAGCCAGAGTCGTTGAGAGTTCACTTAACGAGGTTGATGCTGGAGTAGTTGAGGCAGCAAGAGCCATGGGCGCATCAAATGCACAGATCGTGTTCAAGGTGCTGCTCGTGGAAGCCAGGACATCACTTGTCACGGGCGCTACGATAACCACCGGACTGCTGCTCGGATACTCCGCAATGTCAGGTACCGTAGGCGGCGGCGGACTGGGAGATATTGCCGTCAGATACGGTTACTACAGATGGCAGACCGATATCATGATAGTCACCGTAGTTCTTTTGATCGTCATTTTCCAGATCATACAGAACCTCGGTACGAGGCTGGCACTTAAGCTCGACCATCGTAAGAAGTAAGTAAGAAGCGAAGACGCATCCCGGAGCAGAATATGGACATATCCGCGATCACACAATATACCCCTTTATTCGTTCAGGCTTTCTTCCTCACAGTGAAGATAGGCTGGATAGGGATCGCTCTGTCTCTCGGCATCGGAATAGTATGCGCTTTTGTGATGTACTTTAAGATCCCGGTGCTGACTGCGATAGTGCGCGTTTATGTGGAACTGTTCCGCAACACGCCGCTGCTGGTTCAGCTGTTCTTTATCTATTTCGGATTGCCGAAGCTGGGGCTTACGATATCCGCGGAAGTCTGTGGCGCTCTGGGCCTGGGGCTCCTCGGCGGCAGCTATATGACTGAGGCTATCCGCAGCGCCCTGGAGGCGGTGCCCGCGAGTCAGCGCGAGAGTGCACTTGCTCTCGGCATGGGAAAAGGACAATTATTCGGGCTCATAACTCTGCCTCAGGCGATATCATCGAGTGTACCTGCGATCCTTGCCAATGTGATCTTTTTGCTCAAGGAGACGAGCGTATTCTCGGCGATAAGTCTGATGGATCTGATGTTCACGGCCAAGGATCTGATCGGACTCTACTATGACACTACCGAGTGTCTGGTGCTGCTGGTCATCTTCTATGTGATCATGCTGCTGCCCGTGTCGCTCATAGGGCGCGCGGTCGAGCATCGGGCGAGATTCGCCATATACGGAGATTAGGATGGAAGCTCTCGGATTTGACGTATTGCTGAAAGGAAATAACATGCTGCGTCTGCTTCAGGGGCTGGGCGTGGCGCTTAAGATAAGCCTGATATCGGTGCTTATAAGCATCGGTCTCGGGATCGTGTTCGGCATGCTCGTATCCATGAAGAAGCCTGCGATCAATGCGGTATTTAACGTCTATCTTGAGATCGTCAGGATCATGCCTCAGATGGTGCTGCTTTTCATCGTTTATTTCGGTACGACCAAGAGTCTGGGACTTAACTTAAGTGCCGAGGCTGCATCCATCATCGTGTTCTCGTTCTGGGGAACGGCGGAGATGACGGACCTGGTCCGCAGCGCTATCATCAGCATCCCCGTCATACAATACGAGAGCAGTGCGGCGCTCGGAATGAGCAGACTGCAGACTCAGGTGCATATCATAATCCCTCAGACCGTACGACGTCTGATACCGCTGTCCATCAACCTGATCACGCGTATGATCAAGACTACGAGTCTGGTCATGATGATCGGTATCGTGGAGGTGCTTAAGGTAGGACAGCAGATCATAGAAGCCAACAGAAAGGCATCGCCGAATGCGGCATTCGGTATATTTGCAACCGTATTCATACTGTACTTCATAGCATGCTGGCCGATCAGTCAGCTGTCCAAGTATCTGGAGAACAAGTGGGCTAATTAATCGGCGCCGGGAGTGCCCCGGACGACAGGTAAAACTATGGAAGAAATATTAAGAGTAGAACATCTGCATAAGAAATACGACGATCTGGGCGTCCTTGAGGACGTTAGCCTGAGCGTGCATAAGGGCGAGGTCATAGCGATCATAGGACCGTCAGGCTGCGGAAAGAGTACCTTCCTCCGGTGCTTAAACGGCCTTGAGGATATACAGGACGGATGCGTGCTGCTTCACGATGAGGTCATCAATCCGTGCGACGATGTGAAGAAGCTGCAGAAGAGTCGTGAGAAGATCGGCATGGTGTTCCAGAGTTATGATCTTTTTCCGCATAAGACGATACTGCAGAACGTGACGCTGGCTCCTGTCAAGGTGCAGAAGCGTGCTAAGGCCGAGGTCGAGGCTGAGGCTATGGAGCTCCTGACCAGAGTAGGTCTTGAGTCCAAAAAGGATAATTACCCGAGACAGCTGTCCGGCGGACAGAAGCAGCGTGTGGCGATCGTGCGTGCTCTGATCATGCACCCCGAGATCCTGCTTCTTGATGAGATCACGGCAGCGCTCGATAACGAGATGGTCAGAGAGGTTCTCGAGGTTGTGCTTGCATTGGCCAAGGAGGGGCGTACGATGATCATCGTGACCCATGAGCTTCAGTTTGCGAGAGCCGTGGCTGACAGAGTCATATTCATGGACGGCGGGAATATAGTCGAGGAGGGTGCTCCCGACGAGTTCTTTGATAATCCGCGCACAGAGCGCACCAGGAAGTTCCTGGATAATGAGAGCTTCACGGTGAAATAATACTTTACAAAATCGAACACCTGTTCTATAATCAGTTCTACACCGACAAGGTTACGGGGGTAGAGCAGATGAGCAGTGTGGAAACGCGACATGTATCAAACGGAAACGGCAGTCACCTTATGCCCATAGACTGCATATGTCAGCATAACTCTGACGGCGATCTGATACCTCTGCGTATCAGGCTTAAGGATGACGAGGGATTGTATCAGGCATATACGATCCATGAATGCAGACAGCTGGAGATGACTCCCGGACAGCTGACTCCGGAGAAGGTCGATCCGTCCGTATACGATCTGGTCTATGAGTGTCATGCGAATGTGTCGGGACGCGACCGGATGTTTCGGCTGTATTATAACTTAAGAAGCACCACGCCTCTGTGGAGGATCAATAAGACATTTGTTAAATGAGGTATTGGTATGAGTGATGATGAACGCGGTGAGAAGCTTGGTCGGGCGATATTGTCGATCTCTCAGATCATATATGCGATAGGCTTTATAGCCTTTGTATCCGTCATTGCATTGGCGGTTTTGTTCTTTATGGGCAAGCCTCTGTGGATAGCTCCGCTGATCGGTGTGGGAGCTTATATCATCTACAGATTCATACTGACGGCCATATTCAGGCTTCTGGGCAGGTGATTCAGATGAGCATGCTGATCAAGGGATACTGAGAATATATTTCATTCGGATTTCATGGCGGCATGCCAGCGGATGACGGCGATGCCTATGATGATCACATAGCCGATCATGCTGAGCAGGACGGGGACTTCACCCAGGAACAGGAATCCCCACAGCGCCGCGAATATGACCTGTACGTAGTCGAACACCGACAGCTTGCTGGCAGGCGCATATCTGTATGCGGTGGTTATGCCGAACTGTCCTACGGCTGCGGATAATCCCGCCAGGATCAGTATCAGCCATTGTTCCGGTGTCATATGGACATAATTGAATACCATGAACGGCAGCGTGAGCATGCATGAGAAGAGCGAGAAACAGGTTACTATGATGGGAGTCTGAGCTCCCTTTCTTCCGGCACTCCGGACGAATACGTATGCGGTACCGGCACCGAAACCGCCGTATAATCCAATAAGAGCCGGGATCAGTTCCATGTTGCTGCCGCTTGGCCGTATTATAAACAGCGCACCTATGAATGCGATCACGGTGGCACCGATATCCATTTTGGACGGTTTCTCTTTCAGGATCGGGATGGATACGAGTATCGCGAAGAAGGGCGAGAGCTTGTTGAGCATATTCGCATCTGCCAGATTGAGCCGGTCTATGGCATAGAAATTGGCGATAAGGCCCGTTGTACCGAACAGGCATCTGAAGAAGATATCGGATCTGAATTTTGCGGGGATCCTGAAACGCTCCCTTTTGATGATCAGCGTTGAAACAGCGATCACCAAAGCGAATGCATTTCTGAAGAATGCTTTCTGCATGGTGGGCAGATCTCCCGAGAGCCTCACGAAGAATGTCATCAGAGAGAAGCCCATAGCGGCTATTATGATGCAGATGATACCTTTGATCTGATCTTTTGTTTTTATATCGCCCAGTCTGTTCACAGAGCTATGATACAATAATATCGCAGTACATGAAAGATGCTCTTTCGGAGAGATGAGCGTTTCAGATATACCAGTTAAGCTCGCCCTCGGGTGAGGCGTTCAGCAGGTCACTGAGCTTCCTGGAATAGAAGAATTCGTGTATCATTTTATCGTATTCGGCCCACATTCCCACTGTCTTACACATATCTCTGCGGGCGCAGTAATAGTCCTTATCGGCAAGACATGCCACGGGTGACAGACTGCCCTCCATCAGTTCGAGTATCTCACCTATCGTATATTCGTCAGGCGTACGCGTGAGCTTATATCCGCCGCCTTTTCCGCTGGCACCGCTTAAGAGACCGCCAGTGACCATATCCTTCACTATGATCTCCAGGTATTTCTTGGATATATCCTGTCTGGCCGCAATGTCCTTGAGCGGGATGTAGTTGCCGTCATCATGTTCTGCTATATCGAGCATCACGCGCAGTGCGTAACGTCCTCTGGTTGATATCATACCGGTGTCCTTTCTGAATTCAGTGTTTAAGTAAAGCGGATCTTAGTGGTTTTCTCTTTTACCTATCATACCGCAAGGTAAATAGGTTAATCAACCCCCAATCTTATAAATAATCGAATCGAACACGTTTTTTTCACAATTAGAACACTTTCTGGACATCAATTCCCCGTATCATCATCTCATATACACACCACGGAAAGGAGTAAAGATGCAGCAGCCGCATTACAGACATGAGCTCAAATACGACATTACCTATGCGGAGTATATATCCATGAGGAGCAGATTGCAGCGGATAATGACCCCCGATCCCCACACAGGCGAAGACGGGCGATACCTTATCCGCAGTATCTACTTCGATAACGGAGATGATAAGGCTCTGAGGGAGAAGATCGACGGAGTGCAGAAGAGGGAGAAGTTCAGGATCAGATATTACAACGATGACCTCAGCTTCATTACTCTGGAAAAGAAGATGAAGATCAACGATCTGTGTCTGAAGTATGACGCTCCGATCACAGAAGAGGAGTGCAGGAGGATCTTGAACGGCGATACCGGATTCATGAAGGATCATGACAGCGAAACGGTACGTGAGCTGTACGCCAAGATGCGTTATCAGATGTTAAGACCCAGAGTGCTCGTCTCATATGTCAGGGAACCGTATATTTACAGGCCCGGCAATGTCAGAGTCACTTTCGACTCACAGATAAGGACGAATATGTACGGCAGAGATTTCCTGCCGGGAGAAGTTAATGTTAAGGATATCAGTGCTACGGATACTCCGCAGGACATGATCCTTGAAGTAAAGTACGATGCATTCATGCCCGGGATCATACGTGATCTGATACGGGTTAAGAATATAAGACAGCAGGCATTCTCCAAATACGGCGCCTGCCGAAGATACGGCTGACAGGCGTCGGCAGATCATAACAGTTTGGCTGATAAGGAGGTAAACAAATGACATTCAGCGACATTTTTAAATCCAGTTTCCTTGAGAGCGTGACCGAGTTCTCTGCACTTGATGTACTCATCGGTATGCTCTTTGCCCTCGTGATAGGGCTCTTCATCTTCGTGATCTATAAGAAGACATTCAACGGCATCATGTATTCGACCGGATTTGCAATGTCACTCATAGGACTGTCTCTCGTGACTACACTCGTGATCATGGCAGTTACATCAAACGTAGTACTTTCACTCGGTATGGTCGGTGCATTGTCCATCGTCAGATTCCGTGCAGCGATCAAGGAGCCCATGGAGATCGTTTTCCTGTTCTGGTCGCTCGCCGTAGGTATCGTGATCGGTGCAGGTATGATACCGCTTGCTGTTATAGGCTCGGTTATCATCGGCGTGATACTTGTTCTTTTTGCCAATGTGAAATTCAAGGATACCCCTTATATACTGATCGTCAACTGTGCGAATGAGCAGGCAGAGAGCGGAGCTCTTGCTCTGATAGAAAAAGCGGTTGATAAGTATGCGGTCAAGTCAAAGACTGTCAGCGCAGCCGGGATCGAACTTACTGCAGAGATCAGGATCAAAAATGCGGACACCGGATTCGTAAACCGCATAAATGAAGTAGAAGGCGTTTCTGATGCGACACTTGTCACATTCAACGGGGAATACATGGGATAATGCTGCTTTCTGAACAGTCAGACTATGCGAGGAACACAGTTCTATGATCACTAACAAACATATAACCGGAATAATAATAGCGATAACGGCAGTTGCCGTGGCCGTAACTCTCGGAGCGATCCTTTTTGCCGGGAGGCTGAGTGAGCTGCTCGGCGGAAAAACCATATCGCAGGATTACGAGACGGAGCTGTTTAACACGGATGAGATCATAAGCATCGATATACAGATGGATGAGGAAGAATGGGAGACGATGCTCTCAAATGCCATCTCCGAGGAATACTATGTCTGCGATGTGGTCGTAAACGGCGAGACGTTTACGAATGTGGCCATCAGACCGAAAGGCAATACGAGTCTGTCAAACATAGCGATGGATCCCGATACCGACAGATACAGCATAAAGCTCGAGTTCGACCACTTTACCGACGGACAGACATGCTTCGGTCTCGATAAACTGATCCTGAATAATAACTATGCTGATGCTACCGATATGAAGGAAGCCATCATATATGATATGTACCAGTATCTGGGTGCGGATGCATCTCTGTATAACTACGCAGAGGTGAGTGTGAACGGAGAGTACTGGGGCGTGTACCTCGCGCTTGAAGGAGTGGAGCAGAGCTTTATGCTCCGTAACTACGGGACTCAGGACGGCGAGCTCTATAAGCCTGACTCGATGGAGATGGGAGAAGGAGGCCCCGGCGGGGGAGGCCCCGGAGGTTCGGACTCAGACAGACCTTCATTTGATTTCGGAGAAGGCGGACCGGGTAACTTCAACCCCGAAGACATGGGCGGCGGGGCCGCGGGCGGAGGAAGACCCGGCAGACCGGGCAGCTCAGACTCAGACAGACCTTCGTTTGGTTCCGGTGAAGACGGTACCGGTGAGTTCACACCCGGAGACGGTCAGCAGCCTCCCGACATGGGCGACTTCAATTCCGGCGAAGGCAGAGCGGATGGTTCGGGCATGCCCGGCATGTTCAGTTCCTTCATGTCCGGTAACGGAGCCGACTTAAACTACATTGATGATGAGCTCGACAGCTACTCCACGATATGGGACGGTGCGATCACCGATACGGCGGATGCCGACCACCGCAGAGTGGTCAATGCCCTTAAGGCCATAAGCGAGGGTGAAGATCTCGAGAAGTACATGGACGTTGATAACATCCTTAAATATATGGCAGTCCATACATTCGCGGTGAATAACGATTCGCTCTCCGGAAACATGGCCCACAACTACTACTTATATGAATATGACGGACAGCTGAACATCATCCCCTGGGATTACAATCTTTCGTTCGGGGGCATGGGCGGAAGCGGTGATGCCACAAGCGTGGTGAACGATGCGATCGATACACCGTTTGACGGTACCGGTTTCTTCGACGCTCTGCTTGAGAATGAAGAGTACAGGGCCAGGTATCACGAATATCTTAGGCAACTGTGCGAGGAATATGTGGACGGCGGACGCTTCGATGAAGTATATAACAGGATCAGGAGTCAGATCGATTCGCTTGCAGAGACGGATCCGACAGCGTTCTATACATATGATGAATATCTGACAGCAGCTGATCTCCTGTACCGGACAGTTAAGCTCCGCGCCGAGAGCATAGAAGGACAGCTCTCCGGAGTGATACCCTCAACGGATGATGAGCAGCGTGAAGACTCGTCGGCACTCATCGACGCATCCGACATAGATGTCTCAGCTATGGGGCAGATGGACATGGGCGGAGGCCGGGGAGACTCGGATAACTCCGGAGATGAACACGGCAGCCCGGGAGGCACCTGACGGGCATGGCGCCCCTCATAAACCCGCGTAAATACAGGCATTCGGAGATAAAAATACCGGATGCCTGAAAAAATATTTAAATTACCTATTGACATAGTAGGTAAAAGGCATTAATATACGATTAACCCAAGGGCAACACAAACAACAATGTGTAAACCATAACATAACAACGAAGCAGACCAAAACACACAAAACGCGTAAACCACTTAACACGAACCATTTAACAACGGAGGTAAAGATTATGAGCGATTACAGATTTGAGACACTGCAGTTACACGTAGGACAGGAGCAGCCCGATCCGGCATCCGATGCACGTGCGGTACCGATCTACCAGACCACATCATATGTGTTCCGCAATTCCAAGCACGCAGCAGACAGATTCGGACTTGCAGATGCAGGTAACATCTACGGCAGACTGACCAACTCCACTCAGGGCGTTCTTGAGGAGAGGATAGCAGCTCTTGAGGGCGGAAGCGCAGCACTCGCACTTGCATCCGGAGCAGCAGCCATCACCTACACCATCGAAGCTCTTGCAGCAAACGGCGGTCACATTGTAGCACAGAAGACCATCTACGGCGGCAGCTACAATCTGCTGGCTCATACACTTCCCCAGTACGGCATCAACACTACATTCGTAGATGCACATAACCTTGCAGAGGTTGAGGCAGCCATTCAGGATGACACCAGAGCAATCTACCTGGAGACTCTCGGAAACCCCAACTCCGATATCCCGGATATCGATGCCATCGCTGAGATCGCACATAAGCATGGTCTTCCTCTGGTCATCGATAACACCTTCGGTACCCCTTATCTGATCAGACCCATCGAGCACGGTGCAGACATCGTAGTACACTCCGCAACCAAGTTCATCGGAGGACACGGAACCACACTTGGTGGTATCATAGTAGAGTCGGGCAAGTTCAACTGGAAGGCCAGCGGCAAGTATCCGAACATCGCCGAAGCCAATCCGAGCTATCACGGAGTATCCTTCTATGATGTAGTAGGCCCCGCAGCTTTCGTAACCTATATCCGTGCGATCCTGCTCAGAGATACCGGTGCAACACTTTCACCCTTCAACGCATTCCTTCTTCTGCAGGGTGTAGAGACACTCTCACTCAGACTTGAGAGACATGCAGAGAATACCAAGAAGGTGGTTGAGTTCTTAAGCAAGCATCCTCAGGTAGAAAAGGTTAATCATCCTTCACTGCCCGATCATCCCGACCATGCCGTATATCAGAGATACTTCCCCAACGGCGGCGGCTCGATATTCACCTTTGACATCAAGGGCGGACAGGACGCTGCATGGAAATTCATCGATAACCTCGAGATATTCTCACTGCTTGCTAACGTAGCTGACGTGAAGAGTCTGGTGATCCATCCCGCATCCACCACTCACTCTCAGCTGACCGAGGAGGAGCTGAAGGATCAGGGCATCAACCCCGGCACGATCCGTCTCTCGATCGGTACGGAGCACATCGACGATATCATCGCAGACCTTGAGAAGGGATTTGCAGCAGCAAAGTGATATCGGTTGACATAACACAACCAAACTACCGGCGAATGCTGGTTGACATAACACAACAAACGCTACACTACATAGTATAATTCAGGAGGCACAAAATGAGTAAAGTATATAAGAGCGCAGCAGAACTAATAGGTAACACCCCTCTCGTAGAGGTGACCAACATAGAGAAGGAACTCGGACTGAAAGCCACAGTGCTTGTTAAGCTTGAGTACTTCAATCCCGCAGGAAGCGTTAAGGACAGAATAGCCAAGGCTATAATCGACGATGCCGAGGAAAAGGGCATACTTAAAGAGGGCGCAGTCATCATAGAACCCACCTCCGGTAACACCGGTATAGGCCTGGCATCCATAGCCGCAGCTAAGGGATACCGTATCATCCTGACCATGCCCGAGACCATGAGCGTGGAGCGCAGGAACATCCTCAAGGCATACGGAGCGGAGATTGTACTCACCGAAGGCGCCAAGGGCATGAAGGGTGCGATCGCTAAGGCGGAAGAGCTGGCTAAGGAGATCCCCGGCAGCTTCATCCCCGGACAGTTCGTAAACCCTGCCAATCCTGCCATTCATAAGAAGACCACAGGCCCCGAGATCTGGAACGATACCGACGGCAAAGTAGATATCTTCATAGCAGGCGTAGGAACCGGCGGAACCATCACAGGTACCGGTGAGTATCTGAAGTCGCAGAATCCCGATATCAGGATCGTAGCACTTGAGCCCGAGGATTCACCCGTACTCTCAGAGGGTAGAGCAGGTGCTCACAAGATCCAGGGTATCGGTGCAGGATTCGTGCCCGATGTACTGAATACAAAGGTTTATGATGAGATATACAAGGCAGCAAGTGATGATGCTTTTGCGGCAGCCAAGCTTCTGGCCAGAAAGGAGGGAATCTCCGTAGGTATCTCATCGGGAGCAGCTCTTCACGGAGCCATCGAACTCGCCAGAAGACCTGAGAATGAGGGCAAGGTGATAGTTGCACTTCTCCCCGACTCAGGAGACAGATATTACTCTACACCACTTTTTGCGGAATAAGTGGTATGATATCATCTTAGATGAATAGAGGAGTTCGTTATTATGAAAAAAGAAACCACACTTCGGCTTACACTTACGGCAGTATTCATGGCTTTTAATATAGTCCTGTCATCGTTTGGCATACCGGTCCCCGGCGGACATCTGTACCTGTGCGACGTGGCCATATGTCTGGCAGCGATACTGCTTAATCCGTTCGAAGCATTCGTTGTGGGCGGTATAGGTTCATTCCTCGGAGATATGATCTTTTATCCGCTGCCGATGTTCGTATCGCTCGTGACACACGGATTGCAGGCCGTAGTGATATCACTGATCTCGCACCATACGATCAAGTCGAATCCGAAACTTGCATCGGGCATAGGCGTCAGCATCGGAGCCGTCATCATGGTAGTCGGCTACACCCTGGGCAAGATCTTCGTATACAGCACACTTGAGTATGCGATCATCAAGCTGCCTTATGAGATAGCACAGGGCGCGCTCGGAGCAATCCTCGGATGGGTGCTTTGCTGGAAGTGCCGGATACACGCGGCGTTCAACCGCTATGTCACCGAGGACAGGCAGAAATGACGAACAGTGAACTGAACATGAAATATGACGCATTGACAACACTTCTTGGATCTCTGGGAAGTGTTGTTGTTGCATTTTCGGGAGGGGTCGATTCGACATTTCTCCTGTATGCGGCGCATGAAGCACTGGGAGAGAGTGTGATCGCGGTCACGGCATTTAGTCCGCTCATCCCTGTCCGCGAGGAGACCTCTGCTGCAAACTACTGTGCATCTCTCGGTGTGCGTCAGATCGTCATACATCCCGATCCGCTCTCTGCGGACGGATTTACCGATAATCCTACCGACAGATGTTATCTGTGCAAAAAGCATATATTTACTCAGATACTGGATATTGCCGCAAAAGAACATATGAGTGCGGTGACGGAAGGATCAAACCTTGATGATGACGGAGACTACCGTCCCGGTCACAGGGCTATCGCCGAGCTCGGCATCAGGAGTCCCTTACGTGAATGTGGATTTACGAAGGATGATATACGTATTCTTTCACGCAGATACGGACTGCCGACCTGGGATAAGCCGGCCTATGCATGTCTGGCGAGCCGTATACCGTACGGAGAGGTGATCACCGAGCAGAAGCTCGCAATGATAGACCGCGCCGAGCAGATACTTATTGACAGAGGATTCGGCCAGTTGAGAGTGAGACTTCACGGTGATCTGGCCAGGATAGAACTCGTGCCTGAGGAGATGGAGAGATTCATGGAACCTCAGATGCGCGAGAGCATATATGAAGAGTTAAAGAAGATCGGACTGGTTTACATAACTCTGGATATCAAGGGCTACCGCACAGGTAGTCTGAATGAAACCCTGTCAGATTAATCAGAGCCGGAGCGATAGCTCCGGCTCTGTCTCTAACTTTTACTTCTCCCGGCGATCTGCCGGTTGATGAATTCTATATCGCGCTTTACTCTGAAACTGTCGATCGAGTAGGCCAGGATCAGCACCACACCCACATATATGAATGTCATCCAGAAGTTGCTCGGATAGAACCACCCGGCGATGAATCCGTACAGCATCACGACTGCGCATATCGCAAAGTACTTCACGACATAGCTCATGATGATCGACAGGTTAACGTACTCATCAAACAGGAAGTTTGCGAGCGATATGATGAAGGCCAGCCCGAAGAGCTTGAGCACAAGCCCGATCTCCTCGGTGACTCCTGACCATATGATCGATATGACGAATACGGACAGTATCATCAGCGCTGCCAGTATGCATGTGTCTTTTAATACTTTCTTCATATTCATCCTCTTTGGAACACTTTCTTGATATCCTGCAGATACTTCCTGGATACGATCAGCATCTCGCCGTTATCGAGCACCGCCTCGAGATGGCTGTTCTTAACCTGCCTGATCTCGCGCAGATGTCCGGTATTGATGATACATGTCCTCGATATCCTGACCAGGTCCGTATCCGCGCTCATCTCCTCGGTCTGCGCCATCGTCGCATCGAGACGGTATACATCCGATCCGGTGTAGACGAACATCTTACGATCCACATTCTCGATATAGTACACGTCCGCCAGATCGATCCTGGTCTGACGCCCGTCCACGCTCACGCTGAATGCAACATCCATGCTGCCGATCCTGCGTACCAGGCCGGCTACGGAATCATTGTACTCGGAATATTCGATTATGACGGTGAGAGGCTGTCCCTCCACCTGTCTCGTTACGATCTGCATTTTTCTTTCCCGTAAAAAGGATAATGGTAAGTACTGTTATATCTGCCGCTATGACGAGCATTCCTCCGGCCAGGCTCCACGGTGCCCATGTGAAGAGGATAGAAGCTAATCCGGCTCCGAATATCCCGGGGAAAAGGATGATCATCAGCGCGAGCAGTATTATGAGCGATACATCGATGGTTATGAGTATGGCTCTTTTTCTGATAAGTAAGCCTGCAATGAGCAGGGCGATGCCGGCAAACGTTACTGCCGTAAAGATCAGGTCGAAGACCGTCCATATGTCACGGGCAAGAGCCCCGGATTCAGATGCACTGCCGCAGGTCATATCCATGAGCGCATTACACAGGCTGTCAGTGGTTGCAGCCACGTTTAAGGCAGTCAGTACGCATACACCGGTGTGCTTATCCTCCGAGAATACGATGCGCGATGAGTAATTCGGCGTGCCGCCCGAGTGTCCGATGACACCGTCCGCAAAAAGTTCCCATCCGGAATAGTAGTCACCCTCATCTGCAAGATTTGACTTTACCTGCGCCAGAGGCTTAGCAAACTCTTCGGGTACTGAGGCGTCTCCGGTCCAGATACCGATCCATCCGGCCATGTCTTCAGCGTCGGAGTAGAAGTATCCTGCAGGGATGCTTGCCTCTCTTACTTCAAGCGGGAATTCAAAAGTATGCCGATATCCGAGCCTTGTTCCTTCCGTGACGGAAGCGTTACCGGGCATGCCGACATATGTATGCTCAAGCCCCAGCGGCTTAAGTATCTCGTTTTCCATATAGGAGCGGTAAGACTTACCCGTAACGTTCTCTATGATCAGGCCGAGCAGGTTGAAGTTCACATTGGAGTAGGCGTATTCCGTGCCGGGCCTGCTTCTGAGCGGAAGCCCCGATATGGTGTCAGCCCATTCGGTGAGTGTCATGGAACCTGTTGCGCTCGGATAATCCTTCTCGTTATTGGTATATCCGCTGGTCTGGGTCAGGAGATCATAGATTGTTATGTCAACCTCTGCGCCTTCATATACCGCCTTATATCCGGGAATATGATCGGAGATGACATCATCCTCACTGATCAGACCGTCGCAGATGAGTTTCTGAACGGCCAGCCCGGTAAAGGCTTTGGTCATGGAACCTATCTGATACAGGGCGGAGCTGTCACCGTAATAAGTGATGTTTCCGTTATCATATATGCATACACTTACATGATCGCAGCATGTCTCGCTTTTAAAGCGTTCGATCAGATCATCTGCGGGATCCTGTCCGGCAGCGGTTGCCGTTACCGGTATCACCATCATGGCGGTTATGAGAAGAGCAGCGGTTATCTTACGTATGTTCATGCGGGCGTTCCTCCTTATGCGGTCATCATACAGGAACGCTTCAGCTTATTCCATATGCGCGGACAGATAGTGCAAATACGCATGCGCAAGATGCAAATCCGGTGCCATATCAATACTTGCCGAGTATCTCCTCGATCACTTCTCCCGTAGCTTCCTCAACGGTTCCTTCTTCGAAAGGACTCTTCAGGTTACCGATCTTCAGCAGCTCAAGATACCCCTTTGTACCGCCTGCCCTGCACAGGTTCAGATAGTCTGACCATGCCTTCGCACGGTCCTGCTTCATCCTGTTATAGTACTGGAATGCACATATCTGCGACAGAGCGTACTCGATATAGTAGAAAGGATAGAGGAAGATATGCTGCTTCTGCATCCAGAACCCTCCCTCTTCCATAAACTTATTACCGTCATAATCACGCCAGGGCATGTATATGCCTTCTATCTCGTGCCATACCGCGCGTCTGTCCATGGCGCTCATATCGGGATCGGCATAAACCCTGTGCTGGAACTCGTCCACGCTGACCAGATAAGGTATGCATCCGAGAGCCTCGATCAGATGTGCTGTTCTGTACTTCTCGGCGTTTTCTCCGAAGAATGAATCCATCCAAGGATAAGCAAAGTGCTCCATCGTCATGGAGTGGATCTCATTGATCTCGGAGGTGGAGCTGCGCAGACTGCTTACCGGTATGCTGCGCATTGCCAGATAGCCCTGGAATGCATGGCCTGCCTCATGGGTCAGTACATCCACATCCGCAGATGTTCCGTTGAAGTTGGAGAATATAAAAGGCGCCTTATAAGTTTCAAAGCGTGTCATATATCCGCCCATATGCTTGTTCGGGCGGGTCTCTAAGTCAAACAGCTGATAGTCCTTCATGAAGTTGAAGAACTCACCTGTCTCCGGACTCATGGCCTCGTACATGATACGTGCCTTTTCCACCAGCTCGGGCATCGTACCTATGGGCTTCGCATTACCCTCGGGGAATCTTAACGCCTCGTCATAGTACTTGATACTATCCAGGCCCAGACGCTTACGCTGGTGCTCGCCGATCTTGGCTACGGCAGGAGTTATGATATCTCTGACCTGATCTCTGAATCTCTTCGCATCATCCTGTGTATAGTCGAATCTGTGGCGGTTCAGATAGGCCATCTCGGTATATGTGGGGAAGTCCATCTTGCGAGCCGATGAATCACGCAGGCGTACCAGCCTCGAGTACTGCTCGTCGAGCTGAGGACTGATCTGCTCATACAGTCCCGCCCATGCCTCGAATGCTTCGCGGCGTTCCTGACGGTCGGTATTTTCCATGTGCTTTAAGAGCCCGTAGAAATTGCACTTTTCTCCGCGGAAATCCACCGAAGCCTGAGCCGTCGTCTTCTGATAGTCCTGACAGATTTCGGCGTCCTCGATCTTCTCGGGTATGATCTTTTCATCGGATGTCAGGAGTTCGGCATCTATGAGGCGGAGCATCTGGGCTCCGAACTCGGCCTCGAGATCCGCTCGGAAAGAAGTGCCGGCGAGAGCCTCATTCCACGACTTGACATACGGGATCATTCTGGCCATCTCTTCGTTGGTCCATCTGACCTCTCCGTCATAATAATCGTCGGAAGTATCTATGGTGTTACGCACATAGGCGAGAGTGCAGAGTGATTCCGCCTCATCATATGTCTGCTGTACATCAAAGTAGGCAGCTTTTACTTCATCATAAGCAGTGGCCTGTGTTACCCTGCGCGTCGCGTCCTCCAGTTTTTTCTTAAGTCCGTCCACATCCGGACGCGTGTAGGGCATTTCGCTGAACTGTATCATTTATATATCCTCCGTTTGTAATATATATTGTGGTTTAGGTATTATCAGGCTGATCGTTATCTTCGGGATGAAGCACTGACATGACCCGCTTCATGCGTTCATCCGCAGCATGCCATACGACGGCGCGAGGCCAGGGGAGTCCTGTCACATATTCGCGGTCGCGTCCTTCAAGCCTGCTTAGTGCTTCATCATATGCCCGAGGGTCTCTGCGGCTTAGCAATCCGATATCGCACTTTACATATCCTGCTTCATGCGGCGCGGAAGTCTCCGTTACCATACGGAACGATGTGCGGCCGTATGAGTCAGTCTCTTTGATGTAACTCTTTTTCTCTACAGGAGATGAATCGGGCTCGGTAAGGAGTATGACTCCGTTATCCGTATAATGTTTCCAGACAATGTCTCCGATCACTGACTCGGAGAGCGGATAGTCGAGCCTGTCATGAATCTCTCTGACGGTGAGCCCGGTGTCCGCCATGTGTCTGATCGCACCCCCGCAGGCGAAGTCCTGTATGAACCCCGAGAGGGCATTATTAAAGTGATCATTACCCATGGAATGATTGTACATCATATGTGGTATCATATCTATGTGAAATAAACAGTGGCGCATCAGCCGAACATATCACGGAGGTGAACCTATGCCCAAGGGTGCCAATCAGAAACTCAAGCTCTACTACTTAAGCAGGATCATGACGGAGAAGACCGACGACGATCACTGTATCACGATGCCGGAGATACAGTCATATCTGGAGGATTACGGAGTGACTGCCGACCGTAAGAGTCTCTATGATGATCTCGAGGCACTTAGGATCCTGGGCATAGATGTGATCGGTGAGAAGCAGGGACGTAACTATGTCTATCATGTCGGTGAGAAGCAGTTCGAGATTGCCGAGCTCAAGCTCCTTGTGGATGCGATACAGTCATCGAAGTTCATCACCGAGAAGAAATCCAACGAGCTTATTAAAAAGATAACCGGACTCGCCAGCGACTATGAGGCACAACAGCTGAAGCGTCAGGTCGTTGTACAGGGCCGTATCAAGACGATGAACGAGAGTATCTACTACATCGTCGATGATATTCACAACGCGATCACCAATAACCGTCAGATCAGGTTCGAGTATCTGCGCTGGAATCTGCGTAAGGAGATGGAGCCGCGCCGGGACAGACCGTATGAGGTAAGTCCGTGGGCACTCATGTGGGATGATGAGAACTACTATCTGATCGCATACGATGCAGCCGACGATAAGATCAAGCACTACCGTGTAGATAAGATGAGGAACATAGAACTGTCGGAGGAAAGACGCGAGGGCAGGGAACTGTTCAGGGAATTCGACATGGCCGCATATGCCAGGATGAACTTCGGCATGTTCGGCGGTGAGGAAGTCAGAGTCAAGCTCGCGTTTAAGAATGAGCTGGTAGGCGTGCTTCTCGACCGTTTCGGCAAGGATATCCCGATCCGCTCCGGATCGCGTTCGGGCTGGTCCGAGACAAGTGTGGATGTGGCACTGAGCGATCAGTTCCTGGGATGGATATTCTCGCTCGGAAGCGATGTGCAGATCACCGGACCGGAGGAAGTGGTCGATAGATTCGCATCAGAGCTCGGAGCAATCTCCAAACTGTACGGATAGTCCGTATAAGAGGTAATGCAATGGGACTTCTTGATAAGATCCTGAAGAAAGATAGCAGCGAAAGTAATATAAACCGGACGATCGGAGGCATCACTTATGATCCGGATACCCAGTATGCCGTGATCAGAAGCTCGGTATGTACCGGAGAGAAGGTCGCGGGATTCAAGAATAAAAAGGACGGCCATTTCACTGAAGTGATGCTGATAACATCGAAGGCGGATGAAAGGATCTTCAGGGATACATACGGCCTTGATGATGTGCGGGTGGAGTACTGAAATGCCTGAGAAATACATACTCATAATCGCATACAGATCCGATCCGGATGCGGCCGAAGCTTCACTGGACGAACTTGGCAGGCTGATCGAGACGGCAGGCGGTGAGAGCGTAG
>Ga0129306_1000917_pt1 | contig 39300 bp, 28 predicted proteins | sample P827metagenome_FD_94438 | JGI IMG/M metagenome (GOLD analysis project Ga0129306, IMG submission 94438) | Capybara group fecal microbial communities from Wisconsin, USA - P827 metagenome | ecosystem: Host-associated > Mammals > Digestive system > Large intestine > Fecal | place: USA: Wisconsin... | reverse complement strand
CTCAGCATAGTTGAGCTTCGCTCTTCCTCCTTCGCACCTCGGCCATTGACTTCATCTTCCTCCTTCGCGCCTCGGCCATTCAAGCAAGCTTGATGGCTCTCATCTTGGCGTCGGTTCAAGCAAACTTGACTCTGCTTTCGTTTTTTTACGGTTTTTCTTGGTTGTACTGCTGGGGCCGTAGTTTCAGGCAAGGAATGGTTATGCTTGCATAAACAGGGCTTGCTTGAAGCCTACAGACGAATGCTCGCAAGAGCATGCAGTACAAACAAGGGTTTTGTAGATTTTGGTTCATGCTAACACAGGAATTTACAGGTGATCCGTTATTTTATTAACTTTGCAGCAGAAATATAACCAAAAGGAATGAAGGACTATCCCGATAAGATGACGGTGGAGGAGGCGAGGGCGTTTGGCGAGGATGTGCTGAACATCGTGAACCAGATTCCTTGTGGCAAGGTGACGACGTATGGAGATATTGCCGCATTGGCGGGATGGCCGAGTCATTCCCGGATGGTGGGAAGGACGCTGAGGTATACGCCTGGGGCGGAGAAGCTGCCATGCCATCGAGTGGTGAATAAGGAAGGCCGCACGGCACCGGGGTGGAGTAAGCAACGGGTGTTGTTGGAAGCGGAAGACGTTCGGTTTAAAGCCAATGGGCATGTGGATATGGGGCGGCACCAATGGGAGTTGAAAGTTGAAAGTTGAAAATTGACTATTGAGAATTGAAAGGTGAGAGGTGAAGGCTTCGCGATTGCGGGGCCTTTGTTGTGTGTTCAGAGCAGATTATTCCGATAAATACTTGCCGGATGAAAAATTTTTGATATTTTTGCAGCAGAATATATGCAAAAGGAATCTGTTCTTTAAAAATTGAGATATTATGAAAAAGTTTGAATTGATGGTGCTGCCATACGCGGAGGAGGCGTTGGAGCCGGTAATAAGCAGGGAGACGATTGCGTTCCATCACGGAAAGCATTTGGCTGGGTATGTGAATAACCTGAATGGGCTGCTGGAAGGGAGTCCATTGGCAGGGCTTTCGCTGGAGGAGATGGTATGCAAAGCTACTGGCGGTATTCTGAATAATGCAGGACAGATACTGAATCATGAGATGTACTTCGGGCAGTTTAGAGGGGAGTCGATGGAATCGACTCAGAAGGAACGGGGCTTGGATGCGAGAAAGGCTGCGGGAGATTCGAAATCGGCTCCCTGTGGCAGGCTGGCGGAGGCGATTGTGCGTGACTTCGGGGCGTTTGAGGTGTTTAAGAAGGAGTTTGAGAAAGCGGGGGCTACTTTGTTTGGAAGTGGATGGGTTTGGCTGTCGGCAGAGAAGGACGGTAAGCTGGTCATTACGCAAGAAGCGAATGCAAGTAATCCGATACAGAAGGGGTTGAGGCCGCTGCTGACGTTTGACGTCTGGGAACATGCTTATTATCTGGACTACCAGAATCGTCGGGCGGCTCATCTCTCGGCGCTTTGGCAGATTGTGGACTGGAAGGTGATAGAGAAGAGGTATAAGGAATGAAAAGGGGGCAAATAAATAAGATAGGGGCAAGCCCCTACTCTAAGATATATAGCCCTTTCAGGGCATTCGCGACCCTGAAGGGGGGCACATATTATTAGATAGGGGCGAGCCCTTATCCTAAGATATATAGCCCTTTCAGGGCATTCGCGACCCCGAAGGGGGCAAATTTTATTAGATAGGGGCGAGCCCCTATCCTAAGATATATAGCCCTTTCAGGGCATTCGCGACCCTGAAGGGGGGCACATATTATTAGATAGGGGCGAGCCCCTACTCTAAGATATATAGCCCTTTCAGGGCATTCGCGACCCCGAAGGGGGGCAAATAAATAAGATAGGGGCAAGCCCCTATCCTAGGATATATTGCCCCTTTCAGGGCATTCTCGACCCCGAAGGGGGGCAAATTTTATTAGATAGGGGCTCGCCCCTATCCTAAGATATATAGCCCTTTCAGGGCATTAGCGACCCTGAAGGGGGGCACATATTATTAGATTGGGGCGAGCCCTTATTTTAGAATTGGTAGCCCATTAAGGGCATTCTTTGGGGGATAATCATGGTTTTTTGCACTTGTTGTTTGGGAGATAAAATAAAAGTGGTATATTTGCAGCTCAAACGAAGAAAAAACAAAATAGATTAGCATTTATGAAAGCATTTGTATTTCCCGGACAAGGGGCACAGTTTGTGGGTATGGGCAAGGACCTGTATGAGAACCACGCATTGGCTAAGGAGTTGTTTTACAAGGCAAACGAAATCCTGGGCTATCGGATTACGGACATCATGTTTGAGGGTACGGACGAGGAACTGAAGCAGACGAAGGTGACGCAGCCGGCTATCTTCCTCCATTCTGTCATCTCGGCTCTCTGTATGGGCGAGGAGTTCAAGCCGGACATGGCGGCTGGTCATTCGCTGGGTGAGTTCTCGGCGCTGACGGCGGCGGGTGCGCTGAGCTTCGAGGATGGCCTGCGGCTGGTGTATGCCCGCGCGATGGCCATGCAGAAGGCGTGCGAGGCACAGCCTTCGACGATGGCGGCTGTCATCGGACTGGCAGATGACGTCATCGAGCGCATCTGCGATGAGACGGAGGGTGTCGTGGTACCGGCTAACTACAACTGCCCGGGTCAGGTGGTTATCTCGGGCGAGGTGGAGGCTGTGAAGACGGCCTGCGCCAAGCTGAAGGAGGCGGGTGCGAAGCGTGCCCTGCCGCTGGCCGTGGGCGGCGCGTTCCATTCGCCGCTGATGGAGCCGGCCCGCGTGGAGCTGGCTGCCGCCATCGAGGCGACGCCGTTCAACCGTCCTGTCTGTCCCGTCTACCAGAATGTGGATGCCAAGCCTTACACCGAGGCTGCGGACATCAAGGCAAACCTGCTGAAGCAGCTGACATCGCCCGTGCGCTGGACGCAGACGGTCATGAATATGCTACAGGACGGCATGACGGAGTTCGTTGAGTGCGGACCAGGAACCGTGCTGACAGGACTGATTAATAGAATTAGGAAATAGATTTTTTTTGTTTAACGTTTAATGTTTAATGTTTAACGACCATGCGGCAGGAGGTGAACGAAAACGATAACGATAACGTTAACTTCCATGCGGCAGGAAGTGAACGAAAACGATAACGATAACGATAACGTTAACGTTAACTTCCATGCGGCAGGAAGTGAACGAAAACGAAAACGATAACGATAACGTTAACTTCCATGCGGCAGGAAGTGAATCATAGGACATATTCGTTAAACGTTAAACATTAATCGTTAAACCAACTGACAACTTATAATTAACGTCATAAAGATATTACCATGGAAAGAAGAGAGTTTTTGAAAGTGAGTGCGTTGGGGGCTGCGGCTATGGCTGCGCCTTCGGGTTTGATGCATGCGGGTACGGTGGCTGCACCTGCTCCAGCGGCAGCGAAGAAGTCGGCAAACGGTACGGTCAACCTGGGCTTTATCGGTCTGGGACAGCAGGCGATGTACCTGCTGAGTACGTTCATGGCCTTTGACGATGTGCGTGTGTTGGCCGGCTGTGACGTCTATGACATCAAGCGTGACCGCTTCGTGCGCCGTGTGAAGGATTATTATCAGGGCAAGGGCGAGAAGAAGGTGAAGGTGGATGTCTATGAGGACTATCAGGACCTGCTGGCCCGCAAGGACATCGATGCTGTCGTCATCGCTACGCCCGACCACCAGCATGCCGTCATCGCCATTGCTGCCTGCAAGGCCGGCAAGGACGTCTATCTGGAGAAACCCCTGACGCTTACCATCTACGAAGGTCAGCAGCTCGTCAAGGCTGTGCGCAAGTATGGCCGCATCCTGCAGGTGGGTAGCCAGCAGCGCAGCAGCGGCGAGTTTATCCATGCCGCCACGCTCTGCCGCGAAGGCATCATGGGGAAGATAGAGAAAATCAAGGTCCATTGCGGGCGTAACAGCGTCAACCCGAATAGCGCCGCTCCCATGCCCTGCACGCTGCCGAAGATGGAGGTGCCTGCCGGTCTGAACTGGGACAAGTGGCTCGGGCCGCTGCCAACCTCTGTGTGGTATCACTCTGACCTCGACCCCATCATCAACGAGGAGCACGACGAACAGCTGTGGGGCGCCTGGCGCTGGTATAAGGTGACCGGCGGCGGACTGATGACCGACTGGGGAGCTCACATGTTCGACATTGCCCAATGGGCCATCGGCAAGGACGGCAACGGCGGTCCCGTCAAGATCAGTCCTGCCGGATACGGAAAGTACGACGTGCTCACCTTTGAGTATGACAACGGCGTCATCGTCACCGAGGAACCCTATAACGGCGGCGAGCAGGGACTTCAAATTTATGGCGAGAACGGTTGGATCAAGGTCTGCCGCGGTTCGCTGAGGGCTTCCAACCCGAAATTCGAGAAGATGGATCTGGGCGTGGAGAAAGGTGCCTACGAGGCTCAGTCGGCCCACCGTCGCATCTGGATTGATGCCGTGAAGGCGCACGTCGATCCCAACTGTCCTGTGGAGACTGGCCACACATCGTGCACCGTCTGCAACCTGGGCAACATCGCTATTGAGCTGGGACGCTCTGTCGTCTGGAACCCCATCGTGCAGAAGTTCATGAACGACCCCGAGGCCACCAAGCTGATGCATTATAAGTATCGTGAGGGTTATTCGCTCGAAGTGTAGGATTTAGTTAAGAATTAAGAGTTTTAGTTTAACGTTTAATGTTTAATGTTTAACGACCATACGGCAGGAATTAAACGATAACGTTAACGTTAACGATAACTATGAACCATGAATCATTAATCATGAATCATGAACCCATAGGACGTGTTCGTTAAACGTTAAACATTATAATACTTAAAGCTCCTGAACTTTTTTCGTACAGTAAGGTTATGAGAAAGATAACCCTGTTATTGGCGCTGGTGTGCTTGGCGCTGAATGTAACGGCCGATGCCCTCGACGATGTGTTGAGGGCATTGCCCGGTGTAACCCGTGTGGAAACCCTGGAGTCGGCCGACGGCGTGGCGAAGCGGCTGGTGATGTTCGAACAGCCCATCGACCCGCTGGATGATGCTGTCGGGACATTCGAGCAGCGGCTGGTGGTGCGGCATCGTGGTTTCGACCGCCCCACCGTCATCGTCACCGAGGGCTACGGCAATGAGTATGCCCTGCATCCCCGCTATACCGAGGAGCTCTCGGAACTGCTGGAGGCAAACGTCATCATGACCGAGCACCGTTTCAATGGTGCCAGCAGTCCTGTCACCCAGCGCGGGCTGACGGGTAGCGAAACTTATGCCAGCACGCTGTGGGAGTACCTGACGGTGAAGAACTCCGCCTACGACTATCACCACATCCGCACCACCTTTGGCAAGAAGTACACCGGCAAGTGGTTCTCTACCGGCATCAGCAAGGGCGGCCAGACGGCCCTGTTCTACCGCGTGTTCTTCCCGGACGACGTGGTGGCTAACGTCAGCTACGTGGCGCCACTCAACAAGGCGCTGGAAGACGGACGCCACGAGGTGTTCCTCGACAAGGTCGGCACGGCTGAGGCCCGCGAGAAAATCCTTTCCTACCAGCGCATGACCCTCAGCCGCAAGGCCGAGCTGCTGCCCATGCTGGAGAGCTACGTGGCGGCGAAGGGCTATTCGTTCCGCGTGCCGTTGGAAGAGGTGTTCGACCTGATGGTGCTGGAGTACCCCTTTGCCTACTGGCAGTGGGGCGACAGCGAGGCCACCGTGCCCGAGACTCGTCCGAAGATGGTTCCGAAGGCCAAGAAACGCTTTGGCAAGCCTGACTTTGACATGGTGGAGCCCGAGGTGACGAACGACGAGCTGTTTCAGAGCCTCCTCGCCAAGTGCGAACCCAACTACTTCGCCCGCGAGACGCCGTATGTCCCCTTCAATGTGCAGGCTATGCGCGAGATTGGCTACTATGGCTACGACGTAAAGCCCTTCAAGGGCTTGCTGAGTCGTCCCTCCTACGAGGGCTACATGCGTCGCGTGATGATTCCCGAGGAGCTCAGTAACCTGGAGTTCAAGGGCGACCTCTACGAACAATGCTGCCGTTTCCTGCGTGAACGCGACATCCCGGCGATGTTCATCTATGGCGAGTGGGACCCGTGGAGCGCCACGCGTGTTGTGCTCCCTTCGCCCAAGAAGCAGATGCATGTGTTCATCCAGCCCGAGGGATCGCATCGGGCACGTATTAATAATATGCCCGACGCTATGCGGGAGGATATTCTATCGATATTGAATGATTGGGTAAAGTGAAATACGATTTTGATAAGGTCATAGACCGCAGGCATACGGATGCCTTGAAGATTGACTATGTGCCTGAGTTGTGGGGCAGGGACGACCTGATGCCCCTGTGGGTGGCTGATATGGATTTTGCTACGCCTCCTTTTATTATGGATGCGCTGAAGCAGCGCCTGGAACATCCTGTGCTGGGTTACACGTGTCGTGCCCGTGCCTGGTATGAGGCCATCGTGCGTTGGCAGCAGAACCGCTATGGGTGGAGCATCCGGGAAGAGTGGCTGAACTTCGTGCCCGGCATTGTGCCTGGCATTGCCTTCTGCATCCATTGTTTCACCCGTCCGGGGGATAAGGTGCTCATTCAGACGCCCGTCTATCATCCCTACATCCTCGTGCCGCAGAACAATGGTAGGGTAGTGGAGGAAAGTGCGTTGAGGATTGAAGATAGTGCCGTTGCCGGCTCTTATTCCGCTGCGGCGATGACCATCGACTGGGAGGACTTTGAGCGGAAGGCCGAGGGGTGTAAGCTGTTCCTGCTATGCCATCCGCACAATCCCGGTGGACGTGTCTGGACGCGCGAGGAGCTGGTGCGGATGGCAGAGGTCTGCCAGCGTAAGGGTGTGCTTGTCGTCAGCGACGAGATCCATGCCGACCTCACCCATCACGGCTACAGCCACCTGCCCTTTGCTTCCGTCTGCGAGGCAGCGGCACAGAACAGCATCACCTTCGCCAGTCCGTCGAAAGCGTTCAACATGGCGGGCCTCACCAGCAGCTACAGCATCATTCCCAATCCCGACGTCCGTGCCAAGTTCAGCACCTTCCTCGAGAACAGCGAACTGAACCTTGGCCATTTGTTTGCTTTCATCAGCGTGGCAGCTGCCTACAGCCACGGAACGGAATGGCTTGACCAATGCATCAGCTACATCGAGGGTAACGTGGAGTATGTAGAGCGGACGCTACGCGAGGAGATGCCGCGCATCTGCATCATCCGTCCTCAGGCTTCGTACCTTATCTTCCTTGACTGTCGCGGGCTGGGACTGACGCCCGAGGCGCTTAACCGGTTCTTTGTGGAAGAAGCCCACCTCGCCCTCAACGACGGCGCTATGTTCGGCAAGCCAGGCGAAGGATTCATGCGGCTTAACGTGGCCTCGCCCCGTTCGGTCATCCAGCAGGCCATGCGGCAGCTGAAGGAGGCGTACGGGCGCCTTCGGCGCAATTGATAATTATCGTTTAACGTTTAAGGTTTAATGTTTAACGAACACGTCCTCTGATTATCGTTTAACGTTTAAGGTTTAACGTTTAACGAACACGTCCTCAGACCTCTTACCTCAGACCTCTTACCTCAGACCTCTTACTTCTGACTTCTGGCTTCACTTCCTTCCGCATGGTCGTTAAACGTTAAACATTACACGTTAAACCAATTTAGGCAGGGATGGACGTCCATTCCTGCCTAAATATTTATCTCCCCCCCTGGGCTTCATCGGACAGTCGTCATTAATGAATGATGACCATAGCCTGCTACCTGAAAAGGCAGGGGGTACTCTTAAAAAAATATAAAATCCGATAAAATACAGAAATAAGCCTTATCTTCGCGGCGCAAATAAGTTTTATTAATTTTAACGTGTTTTTATGAAAACTCAAATGAAGAGAAAAATGGCACTGCGCGCCGCTGTGGCGGCGGTGTTGCTCCTCTTGGCGCCGTTGGGGGCTTTGGCCCAGGGAATGGCGGTGAGAGGTGTAGTGAATGACGAGACGGGAGAGCCGGTCATCGGCGCTTCTGTTTCTGTGAAAGGAACGACGAACGGCGCCATCACCGACATGGACGGCCGCTTTGCGTTGCAGAACGTGCAGCGCGGCGCCACCATCGTGGTGTCGTTCGTGGGCTATGCGACACAGAACGTCGCCGCAGCTCCCCAGCTGACCATCGTGCTGAAGGAGGACGCCCAGGCTCTGGAGGATGTCGTGGTCGTGGGCTACGGCGTGCAGAAGTAGAGCGTGGTGACGGCAGCCATCGCCAAAGTGGATGCCGGCGAGCTGGGCGTGGTGGCCCCGGTGCGTGTGGATAACGCGCTGAAGGGTTTGGCTGCCGGTGTGAGCGTAACGGCCAACTCCGGTCAGCCTGGCGACGCCTCGCGCATCCGCATCCGCGGCGTGGGTACCATCAACAATAGCGACCCACTCTACATCGTCGATGGCATGCCCATCGAAGGTGGTCTGGACTACCTTAACCCCACCGACATCCAGAGCATCGAGGTGCTGAAGGATGCCGCCTCGGGCGCTGTGTATGGTGCACGTGCCGCCAACGGCGTTGTCCTCGTCACCACCAAGAGCGGCAGCAAGGGCAAGGCCAGCATCAGCTACGACTACAGCCACGGCTGGCAGAGCGCCTGGCGTCAGCGCGATGTGCTCAATGCTACCGAGTATGCCGTGATGATGAACGAAGGCCGTCTGAACAGCGGCATGGCTCCCCTCTATAACGACCCCTACGCCCTGGGCGAAGGCACCAACTGGCAGAGCCTCGTGTTCAACAACAACGCCCCTGTGGTCTCGCATCAGGTGAGCATCAGCGGCGGCACCGACAAGAGCGACTATATGCTCAGCGGCGGCTACTTCAAGCAGGACGGTATCGTCGGCGGCAACTACGGCCGTTCGAACTACGAACGTCTCACCCTCCGCTCGAACAACAACTACACAGCGTTTGACGAAAGCGCCAACCGTAACTTCCTCAACAAGCTGAAGCTGAATGCCAACATCAGTTACGCCCGCATCAAGAGCACCGGCATTAGCACCAACAGCGAGTGGGGCTCGATGTTGGGTTCGGCCCTTGCCCTCAGCCCCACGCTCGGCGTCTATGCCGATGCTGCCCAGGCAGCCGTACAGGAAGGACTGGTCAACTACGTGCCCATGTACGATGCCGCCGGCCGCCTCTTCATGGTGCCCGGCGCAGCCTACAACGAGATGGTGAACCCCATCGCCAGCCTCTCCATGCATGGCGACCAGGGTTGGAGCCATAAGATTGTGCTCAGCAGCAGCGCCGAGCTGCAGCTGTGGGACAACCTGAAGTTCCGCACCTCGTTCGGCTACGACCTCAGCTTCTGGGGCAGCGACGGCTACACCCCCATCTACTATCTGGGCAGCAACGTCTGGCGCGACTACAGCAGCGTCAGCAGCAGCATGAACCACAGCAGCGTCTGGCAGCTTGAGAATGTGCTCAGCTACGACAAGACCATCGGTTCGCACTCGTTCAGCGTCATCCTCGGCCAGTCGGCCAAGGAGACCGTCGGCAGCTACTACATCGGCGGTAGCGCCTACCACATGAAAGACCCCAGCCGTCCCTACCTGAGCTACACCGATGCCCTGCAGGAGAACGGCGAGATGAGCATCTACGGCGGCAAGAACGCCAACGCCACGCTGGCCTCGTACTTCGCCCGTGCCTCGTACAACTACGCCGAGCGCTACATGGTGCAGGCCACCGTCCGTCGTGACGGCAGCAGCCGCTTCGGCTCAAACAACCACTGGGCTACGTTCCCCTCGTTCTCCCTCGGTTGGAACCTCCACAACGAGCCCTACATGCACATGCCCGAAGGCATGACCACCAAGCTGCGTCTGAGCTGGGGTAAGAACGGTAACGAGAATATCGGTAACTTCGGCTATACCGTCCTCACCGCCACGGGCAACAACTACATCTTCGGCGCTGCCGAGAACATGTAGCAGGGTGTCAAGGCCAGCGGCCTCGCCAACCCCAGCCTGCGTTGGGAAGAGTCTGTGCAGACCGACCTCGGTGCCGACTTCGGCTTCTTCGGCAATGCCCTGACGTTCTCGGTCGATTATTATAAGAAGATTACGGACGGCATGCTGATGACGATGAACATCCCCAGCTACGTCGGCGAATCGAAGCCCACCGGCAACGTCGGTAAGATGAGCAACAGCGGCGTTGAGATGGAAGCCGCCTACCGCTTCAATGCCGGTGACTTCAACTTCCGCGTCGGGGGCAACCTCACCTATCTGAAGAATGTCCTCATCGAGTACGGCAACGACACCGGCTGGGCCAACTACGACTCCTTCCAGGGCGTGGGCACCGTCAGCCGTGCCGAGAACGGCTATCCCTTCCCCTTCTTCTATGGCCTGAAGACCGACGGCGTCTATCAGACACCTGCTGAGGCCGCCGAAGGCCCCAAGTGGAGCGACGGCACCAGTCCGCAGGCCGGCGACGTGCGCTTTGTCGATATCAGCGGTCCCGACGGGCAGAAGGACGGCATCATCGACGACAACGACCGCACCTACATCGGCAAGGGTATGCCCGACTGGACGTACGGTCTCAACTTCAGCGTCTCATACAAAGGCCTCGACCTGAATGTGGTCGGTCAGGGCGTGTGGGGCTGTCAGATTTTCGACGCCACCCGCCGCACCGACATCAGCAGCTCCAACCTGCCCGCCTATATGCTCGGCCGGTGGACGGGCGAAGGCACCTCGAACCGCCTGCCGCGCTTCAGCGTGGTTGACAACCACAACTGGGTCAGCAGCGACCTTCTTGTCTATGACGGAAGCTACTTCCGTCTGAAGAACGTACAGCTGGGCTACACCTTCCCCAAACGTCTCACGCAGAAGATCCTCGTCCAGAACTTCCGCATCTATGTGGCCGCTGAGAATCTGCTGACGCTCACGAGCTATCCTGGCTTTGACCCTGAAATCGCTTCCGGCGGCACCTCACTGGGCATCGACCGTGGCGTCTATCCGCAGGCACGCACCTACACCGCAGGCTGCAACATCACGTTCTAATGTCAAATATTATGAAGATTATGAAAAAACATATCATTTCCCTTTTTGCAGCTGTGGCGCTGATGGCGCTGGCTGCCTGCACCAACGCGTTCCTTGAGGTGGAAGCTCCCATGCAGGAGTTCATCGAGGATTACTTCAAGACCGATGCCCACATTCAGGAAGCTGTCGTGGCCGCATACGACCCCCTGCACTGGACCGACTGGAACGGTAGCCAGTACTGTCCCGTCAACATCATAAGCGACATCATGGCCGACCAGCTCTGGGTGGGCGGTCAGGACAAGAGCGACAACACCTTCTGGCACCTGATGATGAACTTCGAGGCGCTGCCTAACAACTGCCTGAGCGGCATGTGGTGGGTGTCCTACAGTGGCGTCAAGCGCTGCAACGACGTCCTTGCCTACGTGGCTGCTGCGCGCGAGAACCTCACGGACGAAGCCGCCAAGTATTACGAGGAACAGGCGCGCGTGCTACGCGTGTTCTACTATAACTGGCTTTGGAAGTTCTGGGGCAACATCCCCTACTACGAGGAGAACCTCAGCGGCGACTTCCTCTGCGAGCAGCAGACCGCCGACTACGTCTATGACAAGATGATCAAGGACCTCGAAGGCGCCCTTGCCATCGATGCCCTGCCCATGCGCGAGACGGCTGAGAACTACGGCCGCGTCACCAAGGCCATGGCCTATATGCTCTATGCCGAGGTGGTGATGTACCAGAAGGACGAGGCCCGCTATCCGACCGCCCTCAGTTACATGAAGGAGATCATCGCCGACAGCGGCTATGAGCTGGTCGATGACTACGCCACCATCTTCCTCAACACCGGCGAATGGAGCTCGGAGAGCATCTTCGAGATCACCTACCGCGCCAACGGCTCCTACCGCTCGTGGGGCTCGCCGCTGGTGGCAGGCGGCACGGTCATCCCCCGTCTCATCAGCCCGTATAACTTCAGCGGAGCCGGTCACGAGAACGGCTGGGGCTTCGCTCCCGTCCGTCAGGAGACCTACGACATGTATCAGCCCACCGACGCCCGTCGCGACGCCACCTGCTGGTATGCGCCCGCCGACGGCAGCTACGAGAAGCGCTATCAGGACACGGGCTACTTCCTCGAGAAGTACGTCGCCAAGGCAGGCGGCAATGCCGGACAGATTGCCGACGGCGACCTCAACTACGACAACAACCTCCGCGTCTATCGCTACAGCGAGACGCTGCTCAACGCCGCCGAGCTGCTGCTCGCCACGGGCGGCAGCAACGCCGACGCCAAGACCTACCTGAACGCCGTGCACCACCGCGCCGGCCTGGCCGACGACGTCGATGCCACGCTCGACAACATCATCGAGGAACGCCGTCTGGAGTTCGTCGGCGAAGGCAAGCGCTACTGGGACCTCGTCCGTACCGGCAAGGCCGCCACGACGCTGGTGCCCGACGCCTACGGCTACCGCACCAACACCTGGAGCGAGCAGAAGAAGTACCTGCCCATCCCGCAGAGCGAAATCGACGCCGCCCAGAATACCTTGAAACAGAATGCTTATTAACCCGCAAAAAATGAGTACATCTATGAAAAAGATACAGCGCTATTTCGTAGCCCTTCTGGCTGCCCAGATGCTCCTGGTCGTATCCTGCAAGCAGGAGGAGATCCCCACGCTCGACGCGGGTGCCATCCCCGAGGCTTCGACGTACGACAGCAACATCAAGATTTCCATTGACCCCGCTACCAATCAGGTCACCTTTGCCCTCGAAGGCGCACAGGGCGTCTATCCCATCTGGATTTTCGACGGGACGACCTACAGCACCACCAACGGCCTTCAGAAAATCTATGCCGTCAGCGGCGACTACTCCGTCGATGTCAAGATCGGCAACTCCAACGGCATCAGCGACGGCGTCATCTCGAAGACGTTCCACATCGACAACACCATCATGGACTTCACCAAGTACTACACGCTGCTCTGCAAGGACGGCAAGAAGTGGCACATCGACGGCGAGACAGCCGGTCACATGGGCTGCGGCGAACCTGGCACAACCGGCAACGGCTGGTGGTCGGCACCCGTGAACGACAAGAAGGACTGGGGCGTCTATGACAACATCCTCACCTTTACCCACGGCGACGAGGGCGACACCTACACCTTCGACCCGGGTGAGAGCGGCACGGTCTATGTCAACAAGGACGTCACCGTATGGCCCGACCTCCGCAACCCCGACGCCGACTTCAATGTGCCTGCACAGCTGCAGACGGTGAACTACGAGCTGGTGGTGGAGGGCAACGACCTCTACATCGTCTTCCCCGAACACACGTTCTTCCCCTACATTGCTAACAACGACATCTGGGAAACGCCCCGCTATCGCATCGAGAGCATCACGGCCAAGCAGCTCGACCTCGTCATCGACAACGGCAACATCGCCTGGCACTACATCCTGAGCAGCGGCGAGGTGAAGAAGACGTTCAACGGCTTTAATTACAAGCACGACGCCAACCTCTGGAAGCCCGTTGACGACGGCTCGGCCTTCGAGATCGTTAGCATGTACTACGCCCACGGCGGCGACTGGGCTGCTTATCCCGACGGCTCCATGACCTACGAGCAGGATGGCCCGAAGTGGACCGTCAACTTGCCGTTCCAGTCCGACCAGCAGTGGCAGGCCCAGTTCCACATCCAGCCTACGCTGGGACTTGCGCTGAGTGCCGCGACTAACTACGACTTCTCGTGCATCATCAACAGCACCACCGACATCGCCGGCGTCACCATCAAGCTGACGGACAACACGGACGACGGCAACTTCCTCTTCGCTGAGCGCATCGACGTGAAGGCCTACGAGGACGTCATCTTCTGGCGCAGCGACCTCGCCGGCATCGACGCCGCCAACACGAAGCTCGTCTTCGACTTCGGCGGCTGTCCCGAGAACACGGTGGTCACCCTCTCGAACATCACCCTCAAGGATCATGCTGTTGACGACGGCACCGTGCTGCCCGACGACAATCCCGAGGAGCCCGTCAATCCCGAGGAGGGCGCACACTACGACATCGCTGGCACGACCAACCTGTGGCGCAACAGCGGCGAGGTGGGCGTGACGTTCTGGTACTCGCCTGCCGACTGGAGCGGCGGACTGACGCCTGAGTTCGAATGGCAGGGCTACGACTTCCGCGTGGTGATGCCCGAAGGCATCGGCGGCAACGAGTGGCAGGGGCAGACGCACTTCACCATCAACGCCCCGGTTTATGCCGACAAGCTCTACGACTTCTGCGCCACCATCAACAGCGGTGCCGACTGCGTCTGCACGGTGAAGCTGGCATGGGAAGGCAACGACAACGATAATTCGTTCTTCTATGTCAACGACGTGCAGCTCAAGGCCTTCGAGGACGTTCCCTTCAAGATGCCGAAGATTGCGCCCAATGTCGATTACGACAAGGTTGCCCTCTTCTTTGACTTCGGCCGCACACCCGCCGGCACGGAGGTGGTGGTCAAGGACGTCTGCCTGCAGGAGCATCAGGAGCCTAACGGCGGCGGTGGCGACAGCGAGGGCGAGAACCTCTGGCCGGCTGCTGAGGTCAACTACGGCTTCTGGTATGCCAACAGCGGCTGGGGACAGATTGACAATCCTCAGTGGGAGCCTCTTGCCGGTAACGGCATCCGCGTCGTCATCCCCGAAGGCATCGGCGGCAGCGAATGGCAGGGCCAGACACAGTTCCACACCAACATCCCCGTTTCGGCCGACAAGACCTACAACTTCAGCATGGACGTTGATGCCGATGCCGACATGGTCATCACCGTGAAGCTGGCTTGGGAAGGCAACGACAACGACCACGCCTTCTTCTATGTCAACGACTTCCAGGTCAATGCCTACGAGACGGCCACCTTCACGATGAAGGGCGTCTCTCCCGATGTCGATTACGATGCCTGCGTGCTCTTCGTCGACCTGGGCCGTTCGCCCGCAGGTTCCACCGTCGAGCTTAAGAACATCAAGCTGGCTGAGGCCGGTGGTGGTGCCGCTCCCACGCCGCAGGGCACGCAGCTCTGGGATCCGGAGAAGGTAACCTTCACCTATTGGTATTCGGCTGGCGACTGGAGCGGACAGCTCGCTCCCGACATCATGTGGGATCCCTCGAAGGAGTCTGTCGTGCTGACGATGCCCGAGGGCATAGGCGGCAGCGAATGGCAGGGACAGAGCCACTTCACGCTCGACGCTCCCGTCTATGCCGCCAAGAAGTACGACTTCGGCATCACCATCAACAGCTCCACCGACTGCGTCTGCACCGTCAAGCTGGCCTGGGAAGGCAACGACAACGAGAATTTCTTCTTCTACAAGAACGACGTTCAGCTCAGCGCCTACGAGGATGTCCGCTTCGAACAGCTCGGCATCGCTCCCAACGTCGATTACGACAAAGTGGCCCTGTTTGTTGACCTTGGCCGCACGCCCGCCGGCAGCGAGGTCACCATCAGCGGTTTCTCGCTCATAGAGTACTAAGTCCGATGAGACCCATGAATTTCCTGTTCACACTGCTCGCCCTCCTCTCCTTCACGGCCTGTGGAGGAGGGGAGGAGCAGGGTGGAGGCCAGACGGCTTCCACCATCACGCTCAGCGGAGATAAATTCTCCGTAGGCCACGAAGGCGGCACGTTTACCGTCGATGTCAAGGCATCGCGCGAGTGGAGCGCCTTCAGCGACAACGACTGGCTGAAGGTCACCTACAACGCCGGAACTTCTCACGAAGGGAAGGTCGACGTCGTGGTGGCTGAGAACACCCTCACCGCCAGCCGCCGAGGCACGGTGGTCGTCAAGGCTGGTGCCGGGCGGTCCGTCATAACGGTCACCCAGGAAGCCGCGCCTGAAATCAAGTACAGCGACCTCTGTCCCCTCGATGGCTATCAGCTTGTCTGGCAGGATGAGTTCGACACGGACGGCATCCTGAAAGGCGACTGGACGTACCAGACGGCGCGTGCCGGATGGGTGAACCACGAGCTGCAGACCTACGTCGAGCAGACGTCGCCCGGGGGCAGCACAGTAGCGGAGTGCTCGAAAGGTACACTCAAGATCAACTGCTTCAAGGAGGGCGACAAGGTCTATTCAGGCCGTGTCTATGCCTGCCGGAATACCGGTTGGAAGTACGGCTATGTGGAGGCTCGCATCAAGCTGCCGAAGGGCAAGGGCACCTGGCCCGCCTTCTGGATGATGCCCGTCCACTTCACGGCCTGGCCCGACGACGGCGAGATCGACATCATGGAGGAAGTGGGCTATCACCCCAACTACACCTCCTCGTCCATCCATTGTAAGAAGTACTACCACAGCATCGGCACCCAGAAGACGAAGGAGCGCTTCTGTGCCGGCGCCGAAGGCGAGTTCCATGTCTATGCCCTTGAGTGGACGGCCGATTACATCCGTACCTACGTCGATGGCAAGGAGCTGTTCTACTTCGAGAACGACGGCAAGGGCGACAAGCAGACGTGGCCTTTCAACACGCCGTTCTACGTCATCCTCAACCTGGCTTGGGGTGGCGACTGGGGTGGCGCCCAGGGCGTGGACGAGAGCGTCCTGCCCATCACGATGGAAGTGGACTACGTCCGCGTCTTCCAGAAACCGTAAGGCCGCGACGCGTCATGCCGCGTCTCACGAAACGACGGATCATTTCTCCGCAGAAATAGAAAAATCGAAAAAAACGCTAACACCTACCTATCTTCTCGCAACTCACAATGGTAAAGCGAGTTGGGATAGGTAGGTGTTTGTCAAACACCTACCTGACACCTACCTGACACCTACCTGACACCTACCTCAATCGTCACTTGTAACTCATCTGTTATTCTACTCTCGGAGGCCTTTTTTACTACGAATTACACGAATTCTTGGAGCCGAGTTAGCAAAAGAGCACGATGGTTGTAGAAAATTCCTTACGACGAAGGTGTTTCGCGCGCCAAAAGACAGAAAAGGCAAAGCCGAGAAAAATTCATATAATTCGTGGAATTCGTAGCCATAAAATTCTGTAATTCGTGACTTTATAACCGTTCCTGAATTTTGGGTTTGTTACCTTTTCAGCTCTTCGGGTAAGAGTTTAGGTAGGTGTCAGGTAGGTGTTAGGTAGGTGTTAGGTAGGTGTTCAGCAAACACCTACCTGGTCTATGGTATTAAAAGACAATCTGTTGAGAGCGTTTAGGTAGGTGTTGGCCGTTTTTCGAAAAACTCTTATAAAAATACGTTAGCGCCGTAGAATAAAACGCTATCATCGTAGCGTTAAACTCTGTCGTCGTAACGTTAAACTCTGTCGCCATAGCGTTAAACTCTGTCGCCATAGCGTTAAACTCTGTCGTCGTAACGTTAAACTCTGTCGTCTCGTAAGAAATGTCATGTATGTAAATATTGAAATAATGGTAGAAACATAATGATGGTTTTAAGGGCTTTTTTCGAGATTTGAATGAAAAAGGCGTTTTGTTTGATTTCTTTTCCTTTTTATTTGTTTATTCCAAAAAAAGCGCTTATTTTTGCCAAACCGATTACTATCATTCATCATTCTTGACTCTAAATAAAGACGTATGCTGAATTGCGAAAAGAGATTTTATGAGTTGTACCACAAGGATGCCTCGGCTTTGGCGTTCTGTCCGTATCGTATCTGCCCTATCGGGGCACACTCTGACCACAATCTGGGCAAGATTACGGGTCTGGCTATCGACAAGGGCATCCACATCGCCTACAGCCCGAAGGAGAACGGCGTTATCGAGCTCTGCTCGCTGCAGTTTGACAAGCGTGCACAATGGCATGTGGCGCAGGTCCCTGAACGGCGTCAGGGCGACTGGGCGGACTATCTGCGTGGCGCCACGCTCGAGCTGGGTCGTCGCTATCCGCTGACGCGCGGCCTGAGTGGCGTCATCGAGGGCTCGCTGCCCATCGGCGGACTGTCGTCGTCGGCTGCCGTGACGCTGTCGTTCTTCAGCGCCCTCTGTGCCGTCAACGGGCTGAAGCCCGACGAAGGTGAATTGATCCGTATGGCCGTGTCGGTGGAGAATAACTACGTGGGCGTCAGCAGCGGAAAGCTCGACCAGAGCTGCGAGATATTCTCCCGCAAGGACAAGCTGCTCTATCTTGACACGCTGGACGATACGTACGAGCTGATACCCACCCACCCGCAGATGCCTTCGTACGACATCCTGATTCTTTTCAGTGGTGTGGAACGTACGCTGGCGGGCAGCGCGTTCAACATGAGGGTTGACGAGGCCCGTTCGGCTGCGTACGCGCTGAAGGCCTTTGCGGGCATGGCGTATGGGAAGTTCGGCGAGACCAACCTGCGCGAGGTGCCGCGCGAGGTGTACGAACAGTACAAGGACCGTCTGCCGGAGACGTGGCGTCGGCGTGCCGAGCATTGGTACACCGAGTTTGCCCGTGTGGAGGCTGGTGCTGAGGCCTGGCGCCGGGGTGACCTGGAGGCGTTCGGACGGCTTAGCTTCGAGAGCGGACGCTCGTCCATCGAGAACTGGGAGACAGGCTCGCCAGAGCTGAAGGCGCTTTACGACATCATGACGCATACCGATGGCATCTACGGCGGACGCTTTAGCGGCGCAGGCTTCAAGGGCTGCTGCATGGCGCTGGCCGATCCCGCTTTCCGCGAAAGCATCACCGAAAAGGTGACGGCAGCCTACCTGCGCGAGTTCCCCGACCTGAAGGGGAAGTTCTCTATCCACGTCTGCCAAAGCGCCGACGGAGTGAGAGTCGGGCGCCTTGGCGCAATTAGGAATTAGGAATGAAAAACTAAAACCAAAAACTAAAACTAAAACTTGAGAATTCTTGGAGCAGCGAGCGCCAACAAACTCGTTTGATTGGCCGAGTCGCGACAAGAAAAGACGAAGTCAAATGTTCTGCATGCCGCACACCAAAGCTATTAAAAAGTTTTAGTTTTAGTTCAAAGTTTTAGTTCTAAATATAAAAAAGTAAACCCCAAAAAGTCGTATATATCCATGAAGTGTCTGATTCTTGCGGCGGGATATGCTACCCGTCTTTATCCCCTGACGGAGAATTTCCCGAAGCCGTTGCTGAAGGTGGGCGACCGCACCATCCTCGACTGGCTGGTCGATGACATCGACACCAGCGGCGTGGTGGATGAATACATCGTTATCTCCAACCATCGCTTCGCCCACCATTTCGAAGCGTGGGCTGCCACAAAGCCGCAGCATATCACCGTGCTCGACGACGGTACCGAAACCAACGAAACCCGTCTGGGCGCCGTGCGCGACATAGCGTTGGCTATCGGAAAAGCTCCGGGGGAGGCCTACCTTGTCATCGCTGGTGACAACGTGCTGGATTTCAGCCTTACCCGTTTTATTGACTATGCTCAGCGGAAGGGCGCTTCGTGCATCATGCGCTACTATGAACCTTCGGATGCCCGGCTGCTGAAGTGCGGCGTGGTGACGGTGGATGACGACGACCGCGTGCAGCGAATGACCGAGAAGTCGCCTACGCCCGAGACGCATTGGGCTTGTCCGCCTTTCTATTATTATACGGCTGCTGACGCGCGGCTGGTGGAGCAGGGCATAGCTGCCGGATGCGGCACGGATGCTCCTGGCAGCTACATCGCCTGGCTTTGCAGCCAGGTGCCCGTGTATGCGATGGAGATGCCCGGCCGCCGGTATGACATCGGCAACCTGCAGAGCTACGAAGAGGTGCAGCGTACGTACAAGGGAATCGAAAATTATTAAACCATTATAATAAAGAGTTATGGAAAACATGTCAAGAAGAAATTTCCTGAAAGCGATGGGTGCGACGACGGCAGGCGTTGTGCTGTCGGCATCGCCGGTGAGTGCTGCCGAGCGTCTGGCTGACAAGAAGACCAAGAAGAAGGCAGCTCCTGAAGAGCCTGCCAAGGTGAAGCTGGCCTGCGTGGGCATCGCCAACCGCGGACGCCAGATTATTGGCGACCTCGAACGCACCGGGCTGTGCGAGATTGTCGCCCTCTGCGACGTCGATCCCAACAGCAAGGAGTCGAAGCAGACGATTGCCGAGCATCCGAACGCCAAGGTCTTCACCGACTTCCGCGAGATGTTCGACAAGTGCGGTAATGAGTTTGAGGCTGTCAGCATCGCCATCCCCGACTTTGCTCACTTCCCCGTCTGCATGCTGGCCATTTCAGAGGGCAAGCACGTGTACGTGGAGAAGCCGCTGGCGCGTACGTTCCAGGAGATTGAGCTGCTGATGGACATCGCCCGCCGCCACCCCGAAGTGGTGACGCAGGTGGGTAATCAGGGCCACTCCGAGGCCAACTACTTCCAGTTCAAGGCGTGGAAGGAAGCGGGCATCATCAAGGACGTCTATCGCATCGACGCCCACTTCAACGACTGGCGCCGCTGGTATCCCTACGACCCCAACACCGACCATTATCCCGAGGCCCAGCCCGTGCCCGACGGCATGAACTGGAACGTCTGGAACGGCACTTCGCATTTTCACGACTATAACGACAAGTACCATCCCGGCAACTGGCGCGGATGGTTCGACTTCGGCCTCGGCGCGCTGGGCGACTGGGGCGCACACCTTATCGACACCTGCCATGAGTTCCTCGAGCTCGGCCTTCCCTACGAGGTGGACCCGCTGAAGATCACGGACTACAACGACTACTTCTTCCCCAAGGAGACGACCCTCCGCTTCCGCTTCCCCTCGCGTGGCGACATGCCGCCCGTTGACCTCACTTGGTACGACGGCGAGAAGAACCTGCCGCCTCTTCCCGAGGGCTACGGCTCGATGACGAACAACCAGAGCGACGTGCCCGCCTCCGGACAGAATGTCCCCGGCAAGGATGCCAAGCTCAGCCCGGGCAAGATTATCTACAGCAAGACGCTCACGTTCCGCGGCGGCAGTCACGGCTCCACCCTGCGCATCATCCCCGAGGCCGTTGCCCGTGAGATGAAGGACAAGCTGCCTGAGGTGCCCCAGAGCCCGTCGAACCACTTTGCCAACTTCCTGCTGGCCTGTCAGGGCAAGGAGCAGACGCGTTCGCCGTTCCATATCTTCGGCCCGATGGCACAATGCTTCAGCCTCGGCATCATCGCCATCCGCACGCAGAGCAAGATACAGTTCGATGCCCGCACAAAAACCATCACGAACAACGCCTTCGCCAACGCCCTGCTCACCGGCATGCCGCCCAGAAAGGGATGGGAGGAGTTCTATAAACTCTAAGAGAAAAAAGTTTAATGCTTTAATGATTAAAGAGAGAAAATGAAAAAGATATTCTTTTTTGCTGTAATTTCGCTATCGTTGCTTTCATCTTGTTGCGGGCAGAAGAAAGATGCCTGTTGCAAGGACAAATGTGATGCCCCCAAAGGGGTGGCGACGATGTGTCCGCAGGAGCGCGATAAGGTGATTGCCGAAGCCGTTGCCCTGAAGAACGACAAGCCCAATACGCTTAGTGCCAAGGAGAAAGCCGATGGCTGGAAGCTGCTTTGGGACGGCAAGACCTCGAATGGCTGGCGTAGTGCACGTGGCGACAACTTCCCCGATCACGGCTGGAAGATGGCCGACGGCATCCTGACCGTTGAGGCGGCCGACGGAGCAGAATCCGGTAACGGAGGTGACATCATCACCATCGACGAGTATGCCAACTTCATCCTGAAGGTGGATTTCCGCATCACGCCGGGTGCCAACAGCGGCATCAAGTACTTCGTTGACCCCGGGCTGAACAAAGGTCCAGGCTCGGCTATCGGCTGCGAGTTTCAGATTCTCGACGACGAGCTGCATCCCGATGCCAAGCTGGGCGTGAAGGGCAACCGTACGCAGGGCTCGCTCTACGACCTTATCCCTTCGCCCAATGGCGAGTGGGACAACCTCTGCGATGCCGACGGCTTCAAGACGGCGATGGTGGTCGTCATGGGCAATCACGTAGAGCATTGGCTGAACGGCGTGAAGCTGTTGGAGTATGAGCGCAACAACCAGATGTGGAACGCCCTCGTTGCCTACAGCAAGTATCGCGACTGGCCCAACTTCGGCAACCATTCCACAGGCCACATCCTGCTGCAGGATCACGGCAACGAGGTCAGCTTCCGCAACGTGAAAATCAAAGTGCTGGAATAAGTGGCAGAGAAAAAACGCTTTTGGTACGTCGGCTTCACCCGTTCGTGCCAGGAAAAGAAGGTTGCGGCAGCTCTGGCAGCCTTGGGCGTGGAATACTATCTGCCCATTCAGAAGGTGCGGCGCGAGTGGAGCGACCGCATCAAGGTCGTGGACCAGCTGGTTCTGCCCCACATGATTTTTGTGCGTACCGACCAGGACACGCGGGTCAAGCTGCTGCCGCAGGTTTACGGCCTGACGGGTTATATGACCACCAAAGGCCCTTACACGCCGATTGTCGTGCCGGAGAAGCAGATGGAGACCTTCCGCTTCATGGTGGATAATGCGAGCGACGAAGTGACGTTCGAGCAACGTCCCCTGAAGCCCGGTGACCCGATAGAGGTGCTCTTCGGGCCCCTTGCCGGCATGCGGGGCGAGCTGATAAAGACGGCAAAAGGCGACTATGTGGCCATTCGTCTGGAATCGATGGGTGCGGCTATGGTGCAGGTGTCGTTAGACACCATCAGGCGCTACGACCCGACAAAGGAAGTCACCTTGGAGTCGTAGCTCTTCAGGAAATCTGCCACGACAAAGTTGCTGCCTCCGACGAAGATGAAGTCGTCGGGGGCGGCATCGTTTTGGGCTGCGGCGAAAGCCTCGCCGACGCTCGTGAACTCGCGCCCCTTCAGGCCGTAGCAGCGGGCGAGGGCATAGAGCGTGTGGCTCTTCAGCGCCCGATGGGTGCTGGGCTGGGCGAGGTAGTAGGTGGCGTAGCGGGGCATGGCGTTGAGAACGGGACGGATGTCCTTGTCGTCGACGAAGCCCAATACGATGCGGAGCATGCGGCAGGATTGCTGCTTCAGCTGGCGGATGTTGTCCTGCAGGCCTCCGGCGTTGTGGCCGATGTCGCAGATGACAGTCGGATGTTCGCCCACCTGCTGCCAGCGCCCCATCAGCCCTGTGAGGTCGCAGACATGGGCGAAGCCCTCGCGGATGCTGTCGTCAGAGAGGGCGTAGCCCAGGCGGCGAAGCTGGCTGACGGCGCAGAGGATGGTGCGGGCGTTCTTTTGCTGATAGAGGCCCTTGAGCTGAAGGACTGGGGGGGCTGGATTTTCTGGGTTTTCTGGAATTTCTGGAAAAACTGGAAAATCTGGATTTTCTGGATTTTCTGGAATTTCTGGATTAGCTGGATTTTCTGGATGGTGGGGGGGGAGGGGGCTGTCGGCGAAGATGATGGGGGAGTGCTGCTGTTGGGCTTGGGATTCGAAGACGGGACGTGTCTCGGGATGCGTTTCGCCGATGACGACGGGCGTCGAGGGCTTGATGATGCCGGCCTTCTCGAAAGCGATTTTTTCCAATGTGTCGCCGAGCAACGCTGTGTGTTCCAGGCTGATGTTGGTGATGACGGAGAGGTCGGGCTGGATGATGTTGGTACAGTCGAGGCGCCCGCCTAAACCTACTTCGACAACGGCTACATCAACGTGTTCATCGGCAAAAAAGCGGAAGGCAAGGGCTGTGGTGACCTCGAAGAACGAGGGGTGGAGCGGCTCGAAAAAAGCACGCTCACGTTCTACGAAGTCGGCTACGTAAGCGTGGGGTATGGGCTTGCCGTTCACGCGGATGCGCTCGCTGAAGTCCAATAGATGCGGGGAGGTGTAGAGCCCGACGCGGTAGCCTGCCGACTGCAGGATGGCTGCCAGCGTGTGCGAGCAAGAACCCTTGCCGTTGGTGCCGCCCACGTGGATGGTGCGGTACTGACGATGGGGATGGCCGAAATGCTCGTCCAGCGCCAGCGTGTTTGCCAGTCCCTCCTTGTAGGCCCCGGCGCCGATGTTGTGGAAGGCCGGAGCGCAACGGTACAGATAGTCGATGGCGTCCTGATAGGTCACGGCTGTTTAGTCAAACAGGTTCTTGAACTTCTGGAAGAAACTCTGTTTTGTGCTTTCGGAGGGCTTGAAGTTATCCGATTCGCTCAGCCCTTCGAGGGCGTTCTTTTCGTCGCGGCTCAATGTCTCAGGGATATAGACGCTGATGCGCACCAGCAGGTCGCCGTTGCCGTAGCCGTTGATGGCGGGCAGGCCCTTGCCGCGCAGGCGCATCACCTTGCCGGGCTGTGTGCCGGGTTCGATGGTCATGCGCACCTTGCCGGTGATGGTGGGGATATCGACCTGACCGCCCAGGGCAGCCTGCGGAACGCTGATCATGAGGTTATAGACAAGGTCGTTGCCGTTGCGGATGAGTTCTTTCGACTCCTCTTCCACAATCTGTATGTAGAGGTCGCCGGGCACGCCGTTGTGCTTGGCGGCGTTGCCCTTGCCGCTCATGGTGAGCTGATATTCGCTGGTGGCGCCTGCGGGAATCTTGGCTGTGATGATTTCCTCGCCATAGACGATGCCCTCGCCGCTGCACCTGCGGCATTTGTTCTTGATGATCTTGCCTTCGCCTCCACAACGCGGGCAGGCGGCCTGTGTCTGCATCATGCCGAACATGCTCTGGCGTGTGCGGACGACATAGCCCGTGCCGTGACAGTCGGGGCACGTCTCGCTGGTGCTTCCCTTCTCGGCACCTGTGCCGTGACAGTCGGGGCAGGGGACGTATTTCTTGACCTTCAGTTTCTTTTCCGTTCCGGAGGCAATCTCCTGAAGGCTGAGCTTCACCTTGACGCGGAGGTCGCTGCCGCGATAGACGCGTTCGGCCTGCCGTCCGCCTCCGCCGAAGCCTCCGCTGAAGGCGCTTCCGAAGCCGTGTCCGCCGAAGATGTCGCCGAACATGCTGAAGATGTCGTCCATCGAGAATCCTCCGGCGCCGGATCCGCCTGCGCCGCCCATGCCGTCCACGCCCTCCGGACCGAACTGGTCGTAGCGGGCACGCTTGTCCTTGTCGCTCAGGACGCTATAGGCCTCGGCGGCCTCCTTGAACTTATTCTCGGCCTCCTTGTCGCCCGGATTGCGGTCGGGGTGGTATTTGATGGCGAGTTTTTTGTACGCCTTCTTGATTTCATCTTCCGAGGCGTTCTTGTCAACGCCCAGGACTTCGTAATAATCACGTTTTGCCATAGTTTTATCTCCTTATTTAGTTAGCAACCACCACTTTCGAGTGGCGTATGACGCGGTCGTTGAGCTTATAGCCTTTCTGTACGCAGTCGATGACCTGTCCCTTGAGGCTGTCGTCGGTGGCGGGCACCATAGCGATGGCTTCGTGGAAATCGGTGTCGAACGGCTGGCCCTCGGTGTCGATTTTCTTCAGTCCGTTCTGCTCGAGGATGGAGCGGAACTTGGTGGCGATGAGTTCGAAGCCTTCGCGGATGCTGGCTGCGTCGTCGGTCGTGGCCATAGCGTCGTGTGCGCGGTCCATGTCGTCGAGGACGGGCAGCACGGCTGTCATCAGTTTCGCCGAGGCGTTGAGGATGAGCTCGCTCTTCTCCTTCAGGGTACGCTTGCGGTAGTTCTCGAACTCAGCCATCTGACGGAGGTATTTGTCGTGGAGCTCGTTGAACTTCTCCTCGGCCTCTGAGAGGGCTGAAAGCAGCTTTTCTTCCTCGGTGGCAGAGGACTGGGAGTCCTCGGAGGACTGGGAGGACTGGGAATCCTGGGAGGACTGGGAATCCTGGGAATCCTGGGAGGGCTGGGAGGGCTGGTTAGTCTCGATGGCTTCTTCTTGGGTTTCGGCCTGGGGAGTGGAGGCTTCTGTTGCTGATTCTTTCATATATTTCTTGTTTTTGTTTTTCTTTGACATAGTGCGTAGGGTTTTATTGTTTCTGCCGCTCATTATGCAAAAACCGTGCCATGTCAGTCTGTCCGCCATATCGGGGAACTTTTCGGCGCGAATTGCGCCATTTGTGACACTTCGATTGTTTGTTCTGTCATGCTGATTCCATTATGTATGTTTTTCTCCTTTTCCTGGCGGCGTAAGGAGATCTTCTTAAAACGCAACTGGGTTTGGATTAAAACACAATCGGGTTCTAAATAAAACGCAGCTGCGTTTTTATTAAAACCCAATTGCGTTTTAAGAAAAGAGAAAGGGAATGTACCTGTTTCTGTGGCTTTTCTGAGATAAAGGGTGAATAATGCTTCGGACCGTAGTGTGACGCAGAAAATGTGCGTCACACGTGCGTCACACGTTGCGTCACACTTTATCCGTCAAGGAATCTGTGCGTTAGGCGATGTGTGACGCACGCGACGCAGAAAAACAACTTTTTTGTGGGGGAGAGGCGTTTTTCTGCGGGGGCGATTACTCTTTCAGGAAGCTGCCGTCGAACGTGAGGGGGAGAATCTGGCTGACGCCCTCGAAGACATAGACGCCCTGTGTGCCGTAGAGCAGGATGCGCATGGGGCGTCCGGAGCGTGTCTCCGTCTCTAGCATCACCTGGCGGCAGGCGCCGCAGGGCGGGGTGGGGGTAGGCGTCAGTCCGTTGGCGTCGGCCGCGGCGATGGCCAGCGCCTCAACGGCGCGGTCGGGGTACTGAGCTCCGGCGTAGAACAACGTGGTGCGCTCGGCGCAGAGGCCCGACGGGAAAGCCGCGTTCTCCTGATTGCTGCCGGTGACCACCGTGCCGTCGTCCAGGCGTGCTGCCGCACCCACATGGAAATGGCTGTAAGGCGCATAGCTGCGTTGCGTAGCCTCCTGGGCTGCCAGCACCAGCGTGCGGTCGGCATCGGAAAGTTCGTCGAAGGGGTATAGCGTGTAGTGGCACACGTGAGTGAATTCTTTCATTTTCTTTCGCAGATTTTCTGCAAAAATAAAGGAACTGTTGCATAAAAACAAAAAATTCTGTATTTTTGTGCGCTGAAACCCATAAGAATCCTCTTTTTAAACGATGAGACGCCTTCTTCTGACTGTTTTCGTGGCTGCCACGACCCTCTCTGCCTCGGCGCAGAACCAGCAATATCTCAAATACATCAATGAGCATAAAAGTCTGGCTGTTGACCAGATGAAGAAATACCACATCCCGGCCAGCATCACGCTGGCGCAGGCGTTGCTGGAGTCGGGTGCCGGCCAGAGCGAGCTGGCCCGCAAGAGCAACAATCACTTCGGCATCAAGTGTCACGACTGGGCCGGGCGCAAAGTCTATCACGACGACGACCAGCGCGACGACTGCTTCCGCGTCTATAAGTCCGTCCGCGACTCGTACGAAGACCACTCCATCTTCCTCTCGTCGCACCAGCGCTACGCGGGCCTCTTCCGTCTGAAGCCGACCGACTATGTCGGCTGGGCACGCGGGCTGAAGACGGCAGGCTATGCCACCAGCTCGACGTATGCCGACCGGCTCATCAACATCATCGAGTCGTACAGCCTCGACCGCTACGACTCAGACAACTGGAAGTACGCCCCCACCTACTATCCCGAAAGTCCCCACACGCCCCATCTGGCCAACGGCCTGGTGTACGTCATCGCCCGTCAGGGCGACACCATGCAGGGCATCGCCGACGAATTCAAGATTCCGCGCAGCAAGCTCATCCGCTACAACGACCTCTACAAGACCTACGTTCCCCAGAAGGGCGACATCATCTACCTGCATCGCAAGAATGCCCGCGCCCAGAAGGGCTATGCCCTCCACATCGTCAAGGACGGCGAGAGCATGTACCTCATCTCGCAGATGTACGGCATCCGCCTGGCCCGCCTCTATAAATTAAATAAGGATAAGGGCGACATCTATACCTACAGCCCCCGTGTGGGCGACCTCATCCGCCTCCGCTGATTCATAAACCATATACGATAAGCCATGAAGATATTGATTATTGGTGGCACGGGCACCATCAGCAGCGCCATCACCCGCCAGCTTTCCGAGAGCGGCCACGAGCTGTGGCTGCTGAACCGCGGCAACCGCAAGAGTGAAGTGCCGGCAAATGTCCGTCAGGTCATCTGCGACATCAACGACGAGGCCGGGGTGCTGCGTCAGGTGGGCAGCGAACGGTTTGATGCCGTCTGCGAGTTCATCGGCTTTGTGCCGTCGGACGTGGAGCGCGACATCCGCCTCTTCCGCGGCCGCACCCGCCAGTACGTCTATATCTCGTCGGCTTCGGCCTACGCCAAGCCCGCTGCCAGCCACGTCATCACCGAAGGCACGACGCTCGCCAATCCCCATTGGCTCTACTCGCGCAACAAGATTGCCTCGGAAGAGGTGCTGATGAGGGCCTACCGCGAAAGCGGCTTCCCCGTCACCATCGTCCGTCCCAGCCACACCTATTGCGAGCGGAGTGTGCCCGTGAGCATCCACGGCCCGAAAGGCAGCTGGCAGGTGCTGCGCCGGATGATGGACGGCAAGCAGGTGCTGGTGCAAGGCGACGGCTCGTCGCTCTGGACCATGACGTGGAACGAGGATTTCGCCCGCGGCTTCATCGGCCTTCTGGGCAATCCCAAGGCCATCGGCGAAGCGTTCCAGATCATGAGCGACGAATCGTTGACGTGGAATCAGATATACCAGAGCATCGCCCATGCCCTTGGCGTCAGCTTCCGCCCCTATTACGTCGCCTCGGATTTCCTGGCTGCCGTTTCGCCCAAGGAATGGGACTTCGAGGGCAACCTCCTGGGCGACAAGAGCGTATCGGTTGTGTTCGACTGTGCGAAGCTGAAGCGTGCCGTGCCCGGCTTCCAGGCAACCACACGCTACGACGAGGGCGTCCGCCGCTGTGTCGCCCACATCCTTCGTCACCCTGAGCTGCAGCTTGAAGACCCCGCCTTCGACGCGTGGTGCGACAGGGTCATCGCCGCGCAGGAGGCGGCCAGGCAAAGCCTCCTTCCGCCCCACACGGCGTAGCAAACTCCATCCTTTTTCAAGAGAAAAGAGGAGGGAGGATTATTTCATCCTCCCCGTGTAAGCGTCAACGCCCGAATTGTCGAAGGACTGGGCGAAGAACTTCTCGGCAGCCTTATCGACAGCTGCCGACCAGGGCTGCGGGCCGCCGGCGCTCTGGATAACCCAAAGCCGGAGCTCCTTCTTGTGCCAGTTGACGGAGCAGTTCGTGCCCCACGCGCCTCCGTGTCCGAACCACGCATTCTCGCTGTCCTCCACCGGAGCCGACAGGCCGAGCGAGTATCCGCTCATGCCCTCGGGGCGGGTGGAGCGTGCAAGGATGTTCTTGACCGTCTCTTCCTTGAGGATGCGCACGCCGTTCTGGCCCACACCCAGATTCATCAGCATCATGTAGAACTTCAGCTGGTCGTTGGCCGTTGTCCACAGCCCGGCGCCTGCCGAAGGAAACACGTGCGAGTCGTTGTACGGCCGCTGTTCCCATGCCATCTCCTCGCGCCACTCGGCCGGAGCATCCGCCTTGTATTCATAGAGTTCAATCTTCTTCTTGAGCTGTTTGTCGGTGGGCCAGAACCACGTCGATTTCATGCCCAGCGGGTCCAGCACCTCCTTCTTGAGGTATTGTTCCCACTTCATGCCTGTGATGGCCTCCACGACGGCGGCTCCGATGTCGATGCCCGTGTTGGAGTAGAGCTCGCGTGTGCCCGGTTCGAACATCAGGGGCGAGGCGGCGGCAATAGAAGCCGTCTGGCGGAGTGGAGCGCCGCCCGACCATCCGCCTCCGCGGACGTCGCTACGCTTGGCGCTGATCTCGAAGGGGAAACCGCCTGTGTGGTTGAGCACCATGCGGACGGTCAGCACGTTCTTTGCCTTGTGGAGCGTCTTGATGCCGTCTTTCTCTCCGTCCAGCACCCACAGCTCGCCGAACTCAGGCAGGTACTTCGATACGGGGTCGTCGAGCGACAGGCGTCCTTCCTCCACCAGCTTGGCTATCGTCACGCCGCAGAATCCCTTTGTCTGCGAACATTGCATGAAGACGTTGTCCATGCGGATGGGGCGTTTGGCCGCCACGTCGGCATAGCCGATGCAGCAAGTCTCCTGCACGCCGTCGTGATAGAACACGCTGATGGCGCCAGCCAGCTGACCGCTGTTCACGTAGGGTTGTAATGCTTCCTGAGCATAATGAGTCTTAGAGTCTTTCGGCCCTGTTTTTGCTGACGCCGTCAGACAGAACGATGCAATCAGCAGGATGATTACTTTTCTCATACTTTTGTTACTATTAAAGATGAATGAATGCCTTTCAATGGTTTTTTCCTGTGGGGAGAAAGTATAAAACAACAATTACTTTTCAGCGTCTTTTGCAAAAGGATATATCACAACTAAGAAAAATATCACGGCAAAGGTATGAAAGAATTTTGGGATATGCAAGAAATATGCGAAAAAATCTTCCCGCCGACCAGGGCTGTAATTAAAAAAGGAAAGAGACGCGATTTGCGTCCGTAGCCTTTTGCGGGTAGCCTTTTCTGCTCCGTTCGTCTGCTGACGCGTTCGTTCTGCCTGTGTATGTCTGCAAGAATATGCGAAAAAGTTTGTTTGGCCTCGAAAAAAAAACGGAAAAAGTTGCAAATGCAAAAAATTGTTATTTACTTTGCGGGTCATTAGTGGCGAAAAGTAGGCAACAAAAGAAAGTGATTGATAATTAATAAATGTTTAACCAAAAAAGTAAGCTTATGAAACTGAGAAAATTACTTCTCTGTGGCGTATGTGCTCTGAGTGCTACCTTCGCATTTGCTCAGAACCAGACGTTCCCGTTCACGCTGACTACGGCCGACGGTCTGCCCGAACAGACTTCAGCTGCAGCAAACTCCTTCTCGAAGTGGATCTCTCCGACGTACACGTTCGACGAGCCCGTCACTTCATTCCGCTTAACGGTCACCCACACCAGCTGGCAGGATGCCTACAACACCAGCCTTAACGGTGGTAATGGCTACATCTTCTTCACCATGGGTGAGTTCTACCTCTACGATGCTGCCGGCAACCAGGTCGCGCTGACCGCCGACAACTTCTACGGTAACGCTACCGAGTCCCCCGAGACCAACGACGGCGTCATCGGTAACCTGTGCGACGGCGATATCAGCACGCACTACCACACCATGTACAGCAAAACCCAGGAGCCCCGTCCTATCGGTAAGGAGTACTACCTGGAAATCACCCTTCCCGAACCGATGCAGTCGTTCTCCTTCGGTTTCCAGAAGCGTAGCAACAGCGCCAACATCCCCTGCGAGATCATCGTGACCAAGGGTGGTGTCGATGCTGACCCCTATGCTGAGTTCGGCTTCCAGCTGGGCGAGAAGGTGACCGAAATCAAAGGCGGTGGCCTCTACGTCTTTGCTGACGAAGGCAACATCAAGTCCGAAAACTGGGAAGGCGAGCTGACCACCTGGCTGGCCACCGGTAGAGATCCCCGTTACGCAAGCCCCGCCGGTACCGACAAGTACTATCGTATTCGTCGTACCCCCAATGTGGACTGCATCTTCGAGGCCATTCCCGCTGGCGACGGCAAGTTCTTCCTGAAGTCCTACCTCGGCGAATCCTACATCAAGGCTGCCAACGAATCCGACGGCTCCATCTTCGTCGATCAGACGCTCAGCGTTGCCGAAGCCGGTAAGTTCTCGCTCGATGAGGAAGGCTATCTGGTGTGCAACAACCACTACTATGCTACCAACAGCCAGGAGACCCTCGTGGCCTACGACCACGCCGTCCGCATCCTCTCCATCTACAAGACCAGCATCAACACCACGTTCCTGCTGAAGGACCTCAGCAAGCTGATTGCTGAAGCCGAGAGCGCTCTTGCCGCTAACAAGGAGAAGCTCGCTGCTGCTTCCGATGGCGAGATTGAAGCCCTCGAGGCTGCTATCGCCGATGCCAAGAAGGTGACCGAAGCCAACACCGCCGAGGAGATTTCGACGGCCAAGGCTGACGTCGATGCCGCAGCTGTCGCCTTCCTGAAGCTCTACATCTATTATTATATGGACTACATCCAGGAACTGCTCGACGAGGACAATTTCGGTATGTCCTTCGGCCAGTATCCTCTGGGCGACAAACCCAAGCTCGAGGCTAAGCTTGAAGAGCTCCAGGCTGACGAGGAGAACCGCGCGTTCTCGTCGCTGAGCGATATTTCCACCTATGTGGCTCAGCTCCTTGCCTTCTTCGATCAGATTCAGCCCATCCAGGAGTACGACACCCTCCCGCAGACCATCGTCGCTGCCGACGGTGAGAAGCAGCTGGGTACGCTGGTTGACTACTCGGGCTATCCCAACGTCACGAGCAATAACAGCAAGTACGTCTATACCTCGAAGACCTTTGTCCTTGAGCAGCCCATCGGCGACTTCTACGTGACCTTCGTCCACACCAACGACGGCGACAAGGGCGGCGGCTACGAGTGCACCGCTCTGGCTAACTTCTCCGTCTTCGATGAGAACGGCGACGAGGTTGACCTCGCTTCCACCGACTTCGAGACCAACGCTCAGGAGTCCTCTGAGGGCCCGATGGAAGGCATCTGCGACAAGTACGACGACGGCACGCCCGATGTCAGCACCTACTGGCACTCGCTCTGGAGCAGCTCTGACAAGTCCACCGGCGAGCACTACATCCACGTGACGCTTCCCAAGACGCTCAGCGCTTTCAGCTTCCAGTACATCACCCGTGGCACGGGCATCGCCCCGAAGGAAATCGTGGTCGGTCTTGAGCCTTATCACTACATTCCCGATGCAACGGTCAACATCCGTCAGCAGATCACGAAGGCTTCCGAACTCGACCCGAGCAAGTACTACATCTTCTACGGTAACATCAACAAGGTTGACAAGGGACTCGACGGTACTGGCTTCTATGCAGGCCTCAGCTCCACCTATGGCAGCACGCCGATGAAGGAAGGCGTCTTCAGGGTTATTCCTGGCGAAGCAGAAGGTTCCTATAAGGTCAACTTCGTCGTTGACGGCATCTTCCTCACACGTCCTACTTCCTGGACCTCCGCTACCTCTACCATCAACTCTGCCGAGGCTGGTGAGTTCTTCTTCACCGAGAGCGAGAACCTGGCCGATGCCTTCAAGGTATGGGCCGGTCCCACCGAGGCCGACGAGGCTGACGCCAAGTACGTGCTTCAGGACTGGAGCGGCAACATGGGTTACTTCAAGATTGCCGGCGAAGGCTTCGAGAACGACGATAAGGACGGCGAGTCCGACTGGTTCGTCTATGAGGTCGATCCCGTTGCCTACAACGTCTTCGTCACACCTATCAGAAAGGCCGAGCAGCTCAACACCGAGGACCTCTTCGCCATGCGCGGCAACCTGGAGGTTGTCAGCAAGGGCGCTCCCGGCTCGGGCTTCTATGAGGATTTGAATTCGCTGGGTGCCGGTGTGCAGGCCACCAACTTCACGCTCTTCAGACTCGAAGAGGGTGCCAACGGAAAGTATAAGGTTCACTTCGTCGATAAGGACGTCTATCTGAAGGCTCCCACGACATGGGCTGCTATGGCTACGACCGAGAATGCTGCTGAGGCTGGCGAGTTCGTCTTCGACGAGAGCAGCAACCTCGCAGGTGCATTCAAGATCTACGCTAAGGGCACGTTCGAGAAGGACAACGCTCAGATGGAAGGCCTCAACATGCTGCAAGACTGGGGCGAGTACATGGGTTCATTCCCCATCCCCTCTCTGGCCGATGACGACACCGACGGCGAATCCGACTGGACGCTCTACAAGGTCGGCGACCCGAACGAGGAGGAACTCTTCCTTGAGGACTTCCTTGGCGACTATGAGTACAGCTGGAACAACTACTGGGAGACCTCCGAGACCAAGACGTTCGACTGCACGCTCGTTGCCGATCCCGATGTTGAGAACGGCATCATCATGCAGAGCTACTACAACGAAGGTCCGTGGAAGGGCGTCTTCGACGGCAAGGCTCACACCATCACCTTCCCGGGTGCTCAGATCATCAACGACACCAACGACGAGCGCTGGTATGGTGTTGTCATGCGCACCAGCGGCATCGACGACGACATCATCTTCCAGATCGACCTGCTCAACAACACCATCGTTGCTAGCGGCCAGATTGGTATCCAGTATGTCGATCGCTACTGGTACGAGACCCGCACCGGCGAAGCCAGCAATGGTGGTTGGTGGATGCTGTCCAGCTCTTGGACCAAGCTCACCAAGAAGGGTGGCGACAACCGCATCGACCAGCCCATCGTGGACAACGCCTCCGATGCTAAGGTGGTCAGCGTAAGCTTCTACACCGTCGGCGGCCAGGCTATTGCCGAGCCCGTCCAGGGTGTCAACATCGTCCGCACCGTCCTCTCCGACGGCACGGTCAAGACCGCTAAGGTGCTGGTGAAGTAAAAAATGGTTAGAGGTTAGGGGTTAGAGGTTAGGGCGCATGCCTCTCCAACCTTTACCCAAACCCTCGTAAACCCTCTCAAGTGGGGCGGCCGAAAGGTCGCCCCACTTTTTTCGTGTCTGTACGTCTTGCCAGAAAAATCTAAATGATTATCCGCCATCACCCGACAGACTGCCTGAAAGGCCAACAGCTTATAGCCCAGGGCATCGCCCTGGGTATAATTCAAGCACACATCATCCCACGCCCTGAAGGGGCAAAAGCATTGTTATTAAAGGCTTTTGCCCTTTCAGGGCGAGAGTTTCTTATGCCGTTTGTACCCAGGGCGTTGCCCTGGGCTATGTTCTTGCTGCCCCTTCGGGGCGCTCCTTTCAATGCGATTATCACGTTGCCCTGGGCTATGTTCTTGCTGCCCCTTCGGGGCACCATCGAGTGATTACGGATAATCATAAAAACCTATTACCGTCCGCTCAAAACCCCGATGGGGCTATAGCGAACAGCCGTAATATCATTTCAGCTTCTTTGCGGACAGCCACAAAAATAACAGACACTTGCGTTATGAAACGTAAATGGGTTAGTAGTTAGGGGTAAGAGTTCAGAGGACGTGTTCGTTAAACGTTAAACATTAAACGTTAAACATTAAACGTTAAACCCAAATCTAAGGCCTCTTTGAAAGAGCGGAATACGGGAATCGAACCCGCCTCCTCGGCTTGGGAAGCCGATGCACTACCGATGTGCTAATTCCGCATGTGTTTCGTTACGGCTGCGAAGGTAGTGACAAAAATGCTATTTAGCAAGAAAAACTTAAATTTTTTTCACCACCAGCAGTTCGTTAGCGTCGGCGTGAACGCGGAAACGTTCGTCGCTGCGCAGGCCGACCACCCAGGCGATGTCGTCGCCGATGCAGAGCACCATCTGGTTGTCGCGCTCGGCGCGGCTGAGGTGGGCGTCGGTGAGTAGGTCGCTGACGAGCTTTGTCCTTCCGCCCATGCCGAAGGGACAGAAGCGGTCGCCCTCCTGCCAGCGGCGCAGGGTGATGGGGGCGCCGAGCTGGCGTATGTCAAGGTAAAGAATGTCGCCGGAACGGCATAGGCCGTCCACCCCTGCTTTCTCTATGCTAAACCGTAGGCTGGGGATGGCTGCCTGGAGGCTGGCGACGGAACGGGGAATGAGCGTGGAGCGATGGTTGCGAAGGGCTTCAAGTAGGTTCTGCACCTGGGTGCTGTTGTAGCCCGACGGGGCGAGGTAGCGGTGGAGGAGGGTAGTGGCCGCCTCGTCGGTCACCTTGCTGTCGCAGATGTCTGCCGTACCCCGCAGGTTGCGAGCCGTAGTGAGGATGTTTTGCACGGCGGCAGGATTCATCTCCTCCATGAGGGGCAACAGGCGATGGCGGACACGGTTGCGGGCATAGTCGTCGGTAGCGTTCGTGCTGTCGTCCACCCACGTCTGGCCGAGGGCGTTGAGATAGGTGGTGATGTCGTGGCGGTTGACGCCGAGCAGCGGACGCACGATATGGCTGTTCCGGGGGCGAATGCCCGTGAGCCCGTCGATGCCCGTGCCGCGGATGAGGTTCATGAGGATGGTCTCGGCGCTGTCCTCGGCATGATGGCCCACGCAGATGGCGTCCAGCCCGTGGCGGATGCGCAGCTGCTCAAACGCCTCGTAACGCTGTTCGCGTGCCGCCATCTCGATGGATAGTTTATGCTCGGAGGCATAGGCAGCCGTGTCGAAGTCCACCACGTCCAACTCCACCTTCAGCTGCTGGCATAGGTTATGGACGAAGGCTTCATCGCGTTCCGACTCTTCGCCGCGGAGGTGGAAGTTGCAATGTACGGCGCGGCACGCATAGCCAAGGCTAATCAGCACCCGCAGTAGCGCCACGCTGTCTGCCCCGCCACTAACGCAGACCAACAGACGGTCTTCGGCACGGAGAAGAGCATTTTGCAGGATAAAACTGCGGACAGTATGCTTGAAGTCTTTCATGCCGCGAAGATACGCATTTAATCAGAAAAAACCCGCCCGAAATGAAAAAAAGTGCGCCTAAATGTTGGAAGTTCGGAATTTTGTCGTACCTTTGCGCCGCAATACGCTCTTGGTGAGTTGGCCGAGCGGTTAGGCAACGGTCTGCAAAACCGTGTACAGCAGTTCGATTCTGCTACTCACCTCACCCTTTTCAGACTTCAGACGCAACGAGCTGAAGTCTTTTTTTAATTACCTGACGCAACAGACCATGGCCATGCAAAACGACCGAATCATCATCCGCGGCGCACGCGAGAACAACCTCAAGGATATTTCGCTGGAGATACCCAAACACCAGATAACGGTCTTCACCGGCGTCAGCGGCTCGGGCAAGAGCTCGCTTGTGCTCGACACCATCGCCGCCAAGAGCCGGCGCGAGCTCAACGACACGTTCCCCACCTTCGTGCAGCAGTATCTGCCCAAGTATGGCCGCCCGCATGTCGATGCCATCGAGAATCTGCCCATCGCCATCGTCATCGACCAGAAGAAGCCCAGCCAGAACTCGCGCTCGACGGTGGCTACCTACACCGATGTGGCGGCCTTGCTGCGCCTGCTCTTTTCGCGCGTCGGGCAGCCCTTCGTGGGCTACGCCGAGTCGTTCAGCTTCAACCACCCCGAGGGCAGCTGTCCCCGTTGTTCCGGTCTGGGCGAGATTCGCGAGCTCGACATCCACAAGCTGGTCGATTTCGACAAGAGCCTCAACGACGAGGACACCATCCACTACATCGCCTTCGGCAAGGGTGGCTGGCGCTGGATACGCTACGCCCACAGCGGGCTCTTCGACCTTGACAAGAAAATCCGCGACTATACCCCCGAGGAGCTCGACCTCTTCCTCAACAGCCCCCAGATACGTCTGAAGAACCCTCCCTCCAACTGGCCTAAGACAGCCAAGTACGAAGGACTTATCCCCCGCATGTACCGCAGCATCATCAACAGCGAGGAAGGGCTGCTGCATGCCGCCGTGCTGAACCCCATGCTGCGTATGGGTGTCTGCCCCGACTGTGGCGGCACGAGGCTCAGTCCCAGGGTGCTGTCATGTAAGATCGACGGGAAGAACATCGCCGAGGTCAGCGCCCTCTCCATCACCAAGCTCAACGCCTGGATACGTTCGCTCACATCGCCTCTGGCAGCCGACCTCAAGGTGGCCATTGGCGCTCGTCTGACGGCGCTGGAAGAGATCGGCCTCGGCTACCTCAGTCTCGACCGTGCCGTCGGCACCCTCTCCGGCGGCGAGGCACAACGTTGCAAGATTGCCAAGTACATCAACTCATCCCTCTCCGACGTCCTCTATATCCTCGACGAACCCAGCACGGGGCTTCACAACCACGACATCGAGCTGATGAAACACTCCGTGCGCCGTCTGCGCGATGCCGGCAACACCGTCCTGCTCGTCGAGCACCATCCCGAGATGATCCGCATCGCCGACCACGTTGTTGATATGGGTCCGGGACCGGGCGCCGACGGAGGGCAGATTGTCTTCGAAGGCAGCTACGACGCCCTGCTGCATAGCCGGACAGCAACGGGACAGGCACTCGGCGCTCATGGCCGTTTCAAGGAGCATCCCCGGACAGCTTCACGCCACTTTGCCCTCTCCCATGCCACGTTGCACAACCTCAATGACGTCTCGCTGTCGTTGCCACTCGACGTGCTGGCGGTGGTGGCCGGTGTGGCCGGTTCGGGTAAGAGCTCGCTGTTGGAGTGTTTCCGCCAGTCGTGGCCCACGCCCGCCGACATCGTCTATGTCAGTCAGAAGAACATCGGCGTCAGCCTCCGCTCCACCCCCGCCACCTACCTCGATGTCGCTCCCGACATCCGCAAGCGCTTTGCCAAGGCCCACCACATGAAGGAACTCTATTTCACCTTCAACGGCGCAGGCGCCTGTCCCGTCTGCGGCGGCAAGGGCGTCGTCATCTCCGAGATGGCCTTCATGGACAACATCGAGACCGTCTGCGAAGCCTGCGGCGGCCTTCGCTACTCGGACGAGGCGTTGCAATACACCATCGAAGGTTCGTTTGTTGAACATCCGGAAGGCGGCAAGGTTTCGTTGAACATTGCTCAGGTCTTCGACCTCTCCGTACGGCGAGCCAGCGCGTTCTTTCGCGGCACCACTATAGAGGAGAAGCTGCGTCCGTTGATGGATGTCGGTCTCGGTTACCTCCATCTCAATCAGGCCCTCTCGACCCTGTCCGGCGGAGAGCTTCAGCGCCTCAAGCTCGCCTCCCATCTGGGCGAGCAGGGCAAGATATTCATCATCGACGAGCCTACCGACGGGCTCCATCTCCGCGATGTCCACCACCTGATTGCCCTCTTCGAGCGTATGGTCGATGCCGGCAACACGCTTTACGTCATCGAGCACAACACCGACGTCATCCGTGCTGCCGACTACGTCGTCGAGCTTGGCCCCGGCGCCGGCGAGAACGGCGGCAACATCCTTTTTGCCGGCATCCCTTCCGCCCTCAAAGCCTGTACCACATCCGTTACCGCCCCTTATCTTTGAATCATGCCGTTCAACCACACCAACAGGCCAGGCTTCTGGCTCGGGTTCATTGATTTCCTAACCTTCGGGCTGTTCTTCCTCTGCTACATGCCGTTAGGCGGTCTGCAGCAGGAGTTGGATGCCATTCTTGGCCGACGGACTCAGCGGTATTGGGTGGCCTATCTTCTAGGCATACCCACGCTATTCGTTTACACGCTTGTCTGGATGGCGCGAATCGCGGAGGAGCTGAAGGCTAAAGCCAAGGAATTGGGCCTTGAAGGGCCCTACACTTCGTGGTGGCACATGTTCGGATGGAATCTCTTTGGCCTCCCCCTGATGGGCCCTGCCGTGGCCACGCAACGGTTCTTCGACACCCTCAATAGGGTTGAACGAAAGCTAAATGAACGTTTTTGTTAAGCCAAATGACCAAAGCAAAGCTTGCTTTAGCTTTGGCATGGCGAGAAAACGAAGGATGGAATCCAACGTTTTTGTTAAGCCAAATGACCAAAGCAAAGCTTGCTTTAGCTTTGGCATGGCGAGAAAACGAAGGAAGAAATCGGATCACCTGTAAATTCCTGTGTTAGCATGAACCAAAACCTACAAAACCCTTGTTTGTACTGCATGCTCCCAGCGAGCATTCGTCTGTAGGCTTCAAGCAAGCCCT
>Ga0129306_1000916_pt1 | contig 39302 bp, 32 predicted proteins | sample P827metagenome_FD_94438 | JGI IMG/M metagenome (GOLD analysis project Ga0129306, IMG submission 94438) | Capybara group fecal microbial communities from Wisconsin, USA - P827 metagenome | ecosystem: Host-associated > Mammals > Digestive system > Large intestine > Fecal | place: USA: Wisconsin... | reverse complement strand
TGAAGCGAAGCGACATTTTGCTATCTGGCTACCCCGCCAACCACAATATCCAAACAGAACGACGAAGTCAGTTCGACAAAATACGCGTATGAACGAAGTGAATAAAAGCGTATTTTGCGCGGCATCCGTAAGGATGACGCCCGAAGGGCAAAATGGAGCGAAGCGACATTTTGCTATCTGGCTACCCAGCCAACCACAATATCCAAAGAGGACGTCGAAGTCAGTTCGACAAAATACGCGTATGAACGAAGTGAATAAAAGCGTATTTTGCGCGGCATCCGTAAGGATGACGCCCGAAGGGCAAAATGGAGCAAAGCGACATTTTGCTATCTGGCTACCCATATCAAACTCTAAAATAAATTATATTACCTTGTTGTAAGAGGGATTTTTTATGAGAAAACTTTGTCTTCTTTGCCTTACTACACTCCTATTGTTGGCTTGCGTTGACAACGAAAGCACAAATAGCGCTCCAGACATATTCGTCAAAGAAAATTCCTTTTCATTAAAACTTTTATTCGAAGACATCCAAGACTCTTCCAGTTCCGAGCTCAATAAGGATAGTTCCTACAGATCTAGTAAGGAAAAAGCTGAAGATGATACGCCTCCCGACACGATAACATTTACTATTCCTAAAGACACAACATCGAGTTCTTCCGAAACCGGCAGTTCCAATTGTCAAGAAACAGAAAATTCCCAAACTCCTTATCTAACAGTAATTTCCCCCATTCGCATCCGGAAAACAACCGTCTACCCCAACACAGACCAGTCCGAATTCGTCTTCAAAGGTGGAGCTTCCGTGGACGAATCGTGTTATATAAAGGAATCCGAGAACGAACTGCTCTTCACGGACCTAGGCCTAACACTTGCATACGTGAACGAAAATGGCACGCTCCAAGGGACTCCAATCCAAATTACATACACAGCAGAGCCAACTTTTCCCACGCCCACAATTGATTTTGAAATGATGGGCGTAAAAATGAGCGACCCGGAAAAGACACAATGCGGAACATTCAGGCTATTCATCACATTCATTGCGTCATACGACTCTACAAATCCCACGATGTTCGTCAGCAGAGATTCCGTGGAATTCATTCGTAAGCCCGAATTCTGCCAAACGGATCCAACATCCTCTTCTGCAACCGAAGACATCTATTCCACTATTGAACTTAGCATGAACACAGGTTCCACGATTACATTGGCCACCACAGGTTTCTCCTTCAAGGACAATTCCGATGTTCCTAAGGAGCAAGCCCAAATTCAAATCAGAATGGATGAATTAACAGGTATTCTCACACTCTATGGCGTCAATGGTTACAAGGTCGCCCAATATAAAAATCAGAATGACCGCCATTACGATGATGACTGGACAAGCTCAATACTTCCTCCTTCGCCCGTCCACATAAGCGATTTTAGGTTCGCAAGTGCCGACCTCTCGGAAACCGCCAACAATTTCAACGATCAGGCATTCTGGATTGTCATCGGACCGAACTTCAACGAAAATATAGGCGAAGATTTCTATGCGGTCACCCTCAAGACAAAGGGAGTGCCAGACGCAAACGGAGCCACTACATTAGAAATTATATACTATAAGAAATAAGTTCTCTATCACTAGGCATCCATCCCCAAAAAACATTATTCCCTATTATGAAGAAACATTGCCTTTTACTCTTAACATCTCTCATTCTGTGGGCCTGTGATGATGGTAACAGCACAGGTGGGGCAATTATCGTTGACGAGGTCGAGACATCCAGTTCAGAGGAATCATCTTCCTCGATAGAATCCTCGTCAAGTAAAATTCGGAGTTCGTCCAGCATTGCAACAAGCAATTCCAGCACTGAAGCAAGTAACTCCAGCATTGAAGCCAGCAATTCCAGCTTTACCGAACCCAGCAGTTATAGCAAGGAATCTAGTTCTAAAAAATCAAGTTCCTCAAAATCTAAATCAAAGTCTTCAAGTTCCGGCAATTCAACACCAAAATCGTCCAGTTCAAGCAACTCTATAACTAGTTCTTCCAGTGTTGAGCACGGCAATCCCGTGCAAACATCTTCTTCATCAATATGCATATCAGAAGTTTCCCCCATTCATTTTTTGCCACTTACGGTCAAACCCAATGCAGATAAATCAGAATTCTTCTTCTATGGAAGTGCCGACCTTGGGTGGCCCTGTATCCCCGAGAATACCTATCCCGAACCATACTTTACAAGCGTTGAACTAAACCTAGCCCATGTGAACGAGTTAGGCCAAAACGAACAAGCCCGAATCAATATCCAATACACGCCGCCAACATTGCCTGCAACAGTAATTAATTTTGCTGAAATGGGCTTAAAAATAAGCGATTCGGCAAAAACCCAATGCGGAAATTTCAAGTTGTTCGTTGTTCTCATGGCAACGAACGACCCCAAAATGCATGATAGGTTCGTCAGCTGGGATTCCGTAGAATTCGTTCGTGAACCCAGATACTGCGAAGCAGAACCATCTTCTTCCGCCGGGGGTATCGAACCAGAAATCGAACTGAGGAAATACGCAGGCTATATGGAAACTATTGCCAATCTAGGTTTCTCGTTCAAAGAAGATGCCGAAGTTCCTTTGGCTCAGGCACAAATACAAGTTTCAAATAATAAAAATGGTGCTCTCACACTCCATGGAGTCAATGGATACAAAGTCGCCGAATATGACAATCTCAAAGACAGAACCTCCTACGACGATGACTGGAATAGTCGAAACCTACCTCCATCACCCGTCTACACGACCGATTTCAGATTTACAGAAGCCAAACTCGCTGATTCCGTCCAAAACTTCGACATCGATGCATTCTGGGTTGTCATCGGGCCAAGCTTCAACGAGATAACAGGAGACGACTTCTATGCCGTCACCCTCAGCAAAAAGGATATCGCAGACGCAAACGGTGTCCGTCCGTTAGAAATTATCTACTACAAGAAATAATTGAATTTAACGAAAAGCCGCCGTTAGCCCTGCGAGGTCTCGGCGAACTTCAGGTTCTCGTAATTCTTGACAGCAAGATTCAAGCGATACTCGTTGGGGAACAAGCAGACAAGGTTACGTTCCTTGTCCATCATGCAATCCATCGCGTATTCTTCGGCAAACTTGCCCAAATCCTTCTCGGGGCCAGATACCCAGCGGATTCCGTGGGCCGGAACGCGATCCAGCGAAACGTCGGCACCATATTCGCTCTGCAGGCGGAACTTGAGCACATCGAACTGCAGCTCGCCCACCACGCCAATCACCGGAATCGCGGACTTTAGCGGTTCGTAAAGCTGGGTCGCGCCTTCTTCGGAAAGTTCGGCAAGGCCCTTCGCCATCTGCTTGCTCTTGAGCGGGTTCAACAAAGTAACGCGGGCAAAGTGTTCCGGAGCAAAGTCAGGAATGCCCGTGAAGTTAATCTTTTCGCCGTCAGTCAGTGTATCGCCGATACGGAAAAGTCCCGGGTCGTTGATGCCCACGATGTCGCCGGCCCAGGCGTGGTCGATGACTTCCTTGTCCTTCGCGAGGAAGGCGGTCGGGGCGGCCAGGCGTATTTCGCGACCAGTACGCACGTGGTAGACCTTCTCGCCACGGGTAAAGCTGCCCGAGCAGATACGCAGGAAGGCAGTGCGGTCACGGTGCTTGGGGTCCATGTTGGCCTGAATCTTGAAAACAAAAGCGCTGAAAGCATCCTCGTCGGGGCTGACCGGACGCTTGTCGGTCTCGCGCACCATCGGGGGCGGCGCAAGCTTTGCAAAAGCGTTCAGCAACTGGCGCACACCGAAGTTGTTCACTGCAGAACCGAAGAACACGGGGCACATTTCGCCCTTCAGGAACTTCTCGTGATCGAACGGATCCATGCCGCCCGTGACCATCTCGTATTCTTCCTTGAACTGTTCCACCCAGTTCTCGCCGCACATTTCCACAAGACGTGGATCGTCCGGGCCTTCCATCTGGATAATTTCCTGGCGACCTTCTTCCTTGTTGAAGGTGTGGAAGGTGTTCTCGGCGATGGAGTAGACGCCCTTGAAGAGTTTTCCCACGCCAATCGGGAGCGTGAACGGGGCCGTCTTGATGTGCAGAATATTTTCAATCTGGTCAAGCAAGTCGAGCACATGGCGGCCGTCGAGGTCCATCTTGTTGATGAACGTGATAATCGGGGTGTGACGCATGCGGCACACGTCCATGAGCTTGATGGTCTGCTTTTCCACGCCGTTCACGCTATCGATGAGCACGAGGGCCGCATCCACGGCGGTCAGGGCGCGGTAGGTGTCTTCACAGAAGTCCTGGTGCCCCGGGGTATCGACGAGGTTGAACATGCAACCTTCGAACGGGAAGTTCAAAACAGAGCTCGAAACCGAAATACCGCGCTGTTGCTCGATCTTCATCCAGTCACTCACGGTGTAGCTGCGGTTCGCCTTCGCGCGCACGTGGCCCGCCTCGCGAATCACGTTCCCGTACCACAGGAACTTTTCGGTGATGGTGGTCTTACCCGCGTCCGGGTGGCTAACGATGGCGAAAGTACGGCGTTTTTCGATTTCTGCGTTCATAAAGAATCCCGTTTTTTTCGGCGACAAATATAGTAAATAGAGAGAAGGGGGTATAATCTAGGGATGAGGATCTAGAGGCTAGGATCTAGAGGCTAGGATCTAGGGGCTAGGATCTAGTGAATCAGAATCACGCACTTCGTGCGTCTATAACGGATGGCGAAGCCATGATATTTATCTCTAGCCTCTATTCTCTAGATCCTAACCCCTTATAAGATTAGTCCCCATATTTAATTTCATCTATGATGATACGGATGATTCTGCATGACCATCTGCACGCGGTAGAGCTGTTCGGCAAAAAGCACGCGGGCATGGTCGTGCGTAAAAGTCAACGGCGAAAGCGAAAGAAGCAAATCGGCCGTCTTTTTCAAATTTTCGTCGATTCCGTAGGCAGACCCAATCAAAAAGACGATATTTCCCGGAAAGCGGTCACGCAAGGTATCGGAAAGCTTTACCGTATCCATGAGCTTGCCCTCTTCGGACAAAATAACTCGACGGTATTCCGACTTGGGGAATTTTTTTTCAAAGAGCGCAGCCTCCTGGGCAAGCGACTGCATGCGATCATCGAGCTTGGATTCCTTGAGTTCCACGACCTCGAGCGGGAACATTCCGCCCCGCAGGCGCTTCACGTATTTTTCCACTTCGTCCGCGATGAACGGCGAACCCGCCTTACCAAAAACTGCAAGAACCCATTTCATATTAGACGAAAGAACGGACCTTTGGTCCTATAGACGAAAGACGAAAGAGAAACACTTCTATAACATCATCTATTTTTTTATATGGAGCACTCATACCTAAAATCTTTCGTCTATCTGCCCACGCTCAGGCGGTCTATCAAGAAGCTCGGCATGCCGGCCTTGCGCATGCTTTCTTGCGTACGGGCGATATCGTAATCCACGCGAATCAGGCGCACGCACTTGGTCTCGGTATCGAGCAAGCACCAGCAAGCACGCGGGTCACGGTCGCGGGGCTGCCCCACGCTGCCCACGTTCACCAACAAGCGCTCGGTATCGGCAATCACGTACTCGTACTCGTCCAGCACCTTGGGAATCGCCAACGAACGGCTCGCCACGATGACAGGGCTGTGCGTATGGCCGACAAAGCAGTAACGTCCGGAAAAATTCTCGAACGCATCCAGCGCATCTTCCAGTTCGGTCACATAGACCCAATCCGCTGGGCTCAGAGGCGAAGCGTGCACAAAAAAAATGTCGTTTTCTTCGTGGATATAGGGCAACGAGCGGATGTACGCGACAGAATCCACGGACAGGGCGCGCTGCGTCCACTCGATAGCCTGCTTGGCAAAGGGATTGAACCCCAGACTGGACTCGTGCTTGATAGCCACGCTGTCGTGGTTGCCAATCAAGCAGATATCCATATTCACTCTAGCCAGTTCAACACATTCGTTAGGGTCGGCTCCATACCCAACCAGATCGCCCAAGCAAACCGTCCTTTCGACGTGGTTGTCCTCCATGGACTGCAGCACGGCCTCGAACGCGGCAAGGTTGGAATGGATGTCAGAACATATTCCGTAAAGCATAGCCGTAATGTAGTAAAATAGTGGTTAATGGTTTATAAATATCTATATTTGCGCCCGTATGGAAATCATAGAAGACAAGACAAAGGTGAGCATTGCGTATGTCCTCAAGGAATTGTCCGGCAGGATTCTTGAGGAAGTTCCTCCCTCTTATCCCTTTGTCTATATCCATGGCTACAACAATATTATTCCGGGGCTCGAATCGGCACTCCTCGGGCGCCGGCTCGGTGAAAAATTCTCCGTAAAGATCCCCAGCAAGTTGGGCTACGGCGAATACCGCAAGGACCTCGTGATGCAGGTCCCCAAGGACGAGCTGCGCGATGTCGGCGAACTTTGGCTCGGCATGGAACTCGAGATGTTCCAGGACAACGACATCCGCGAATTCCAGCTTCCCGAGACGGCAGACGAGTTCTGCGACGACCTCAACCTGAACGACGACGAGGAATGCGACGGCATCTATGTCGTTAAAGAAATCTACAAGGATACAGTTCTTGTAGACGGGAACCACCCCTTCGCGGGCAAAGATCTTATTTTTGAAGTAGAAGTCGTATCGATCGAATCGCCGAGCTACACCGAACTCGAATCCGGTTTCCCGGACGAAGACTACGACGACTACGGCGACGACAATTACGACAACAGCTTTGACGGCGATTACGACCAGAACGAAAACAGGAGATGGCGCTAATGGCAACGATGGACGATCTCAAGAAAGCAGCCGGCATCCGCGCGGCAGACATGATCAAGGACGGCATGACCGTGGGGCTCGGTACGGGCAGCACAGCGGCGCACATGGTGAACCGCCTCGCCGAGCGCATCAAGAACGAAGGCCTGCACGTCGTGGGCGTTAGCACAAGCTGGAGCACCACGCTCCAGTGCCGGAGCCTCGGCATTCCCCTGAAGGAAATGGGCGAAGTCAGCCACCTCGACATGGTTATCGACGGAGCCGACGAGATCGACGACAACAAAAACCTCATCAAGGGCCGCGGTGCCGCCCACCTGCTCGAAAAGATTGTCGCCTCGATGACGGACAACTACGTGATTATCGCCGATTCCGGCAAGAAGGTGAACAAGCTCGGCGAAAAGTTCGCCGTTCCGCTCGAAATCATCCCCGGCGCCATCGCCGTCGTGACCGAACGCGTGAAAAAGCTGGGCGGTGACCTCAAGGTGCGCATGGGTGCCCCGGGCAAGGACGGTCCGGTCATCAGCGATTCGGGCAACCTGATTGCCGATGCAAAGTTCGGCATCATCGAGAATCCAGACAAACTCGCACGTGATTTGGAACACATTGTGGGCATTGTCGGGCACGGACTCTTCGTGGGAATTGTGACGAAGGTCATCCTCGCCGACGCCAATAAGGGTCTAATTGAATTTTAGGGTGTTCAATCCACAAAAAATATTCTAATTTCTTTTTTGTTCTATGAAGAAATGTTTTGGTTTATTCTTTGCTTCGCTCGGTATGGCTTTTTTGACGTCATGCAATCAAGAAGACATTCCTAAAGAAACCCAGACGAGCAACGGCACTATCCTCATGCTGCTCGGGAGCAAAATTGCATACTGGGACCAAATTTACACCGGAGCCAAGGAAGTCGCCGACAAAGAGAACTACAAGATCATGGCGGTCTACCGTGACGCGGACACTGTCAACACATCCGTACTCAAGACGCTTAGCGGCATTTCCGACATTCCGAACCTCAAGGGCATTATCATGATGCCCAGCGACAAGGCCATCGAGAACATGATCGTCCTTACGGGCACGAAGGTTCCCATTGTCGTCGTAGACCAGAAATTACACGAGAACAGCCCACTGCAGACAACGGTCCGCACGACCGTTGTTGCCGACAACGAAAAAATCGGCAAGGAAATCAGTGCGAAGATCAAGGAAAAAAGGATTGTCACGCTCTGCTACGCAATTGGCGGTTCCTATGACAGGAGCTTCGCCATCCAGCGCGCACGCGACAAGGCCAATGTCGATGTCATCATCGTAAGGGATGCCGGCGAAGCCAAGGATAGTCTTGAGAACTATGTCGCAAGACACAAGGACGAAGAATATGCTGCGGCTTTTTCGACTGGATCCTTCGTCAACGAAGAAACGATGAGCCTGCTCAAGGGCAAGAACTTATACACGGTCGACATAAACGAACCCATCGTGAACGGCATCAAGGACAGCACCATCCAGTTCACAGTGATTCCCAATACCTTTGAGATGGGTGCAAAGGCGTTCAACAGCGTCATCAGCAAGACTCCCAATACATCCATCGAGATCGTATCCGTTGTCTACGCGAACTCCGGCAATCTTCATACCGAAGAAATCCAGATGTTCACCAAGTAGACTTCAATTTATCTAAAAACATTTAAGACAGCCAATGAAAAACCCAGCCCTTTCGGGCTGGGTCAATTTCGCTTGAATTTTCCGAAAGCAGCCGATTAAGCTTCTTCGTCGGAAAGTTCCGGAGCCTTCTTGATCACGTTGCGGCGGCCATAGCGGACCTTCGTCGGATCAAAAGTGGTTTCCACGGCTTCGACCGGAGCTTCAACAGCGGCGGCAACCGGAGCGACATCAGCGACCGGAGCGGCCGGAGTTTCGACCGGAATACGCGGAGCAAGCGGACGACGTTCAGTCTGGACTTCGGCGACGGGAGCCTGAGCCTCGGCAGCCGGAGCGGCCTGTTCAGCCGGAGCCACGGGGGCAGCTTCACGGCGCGGACGGCCTTCGCGGCGATCACGACGCGGGCCACGTTCCTGACGTTGTTCGTTATTACGGTCACGACCAGACTGGGCCTGGTTGTTCTGACCGCGATTTTCACGATTGTCCTTATTCGGACGATCCTTGCCATTGCGATTTTCCCTGTTGTTGCGTTCACCGCGCTGGGCCATTTCTTGGGCGCTGATAGGACGGCGAGAGGCCGGCTTCAGGTTCATGTCCGGGGTGAGCTTCTTGAAAATCGGGGTACGAAGCATCGTGAGAAGCTTGTTAACCTTAGCAAGGATAACAATGCAAAGCACCACTACGACGAGCGTGCATGCGAGTGTGATTATTTCCATCTGGGCACCTCATAAAGTAAGGGTTGGCCACACAGGCAGGCTGGAAAATAACCTGCAAGCGGGGTGACTGTATGTGTGTTGATAGTGGGAGCCATCTTACTAGCGCCTCCTGGGAGACTTGACGGCTATATGTGGATGCTCCCGTAGGAGCGGGGGGTGATTTACGCCTTGGCGATAAATCGAACAGTCACGGGGGCAAATTTAGAATAATTGGGGGAAAAACGGTGGACAGATGTACAAAAAAATTGCAAAAAAAGGGGCCCGGTGAGGGCGCCCAGCTAGATTTCCTTGGCGAACTCGGCCATGGGCTTGCGCGCCGAATGCCTCGGGCTCGGACCGCCCTTTTCCGGGTCGGCGTACCCGATGTCGACGATGCAGGCCACATGGACGTTCTCGGGCAGACCGAAGGCTTTTCCCACCTCGGCGGAATTGAAAGCGCGGGCCCAAAGGCTGTCGAGCCCAACCGACTTCGCTGCCAGCATCAGGTGGGTAGCCACGATGCTTGCATCCATGTCCCCAGCATCGAACGGGTCATTGTAGTTCGTAGCCTTCCAGCTGACAGCTGTATCATATAGGACCACCAGGACCACGGGGGCATTATAGGTCATGCGGGTAAGTCCACGCATCTTGGTCAAGGCGTCCTCGGATTTCAGCACAAGAACTCGGACCGGCTGAGCGTTGGTTGCCGTAGGGGCCAGGCGGCCAGCCTCGAGCACCTGTTCGAGTTTTTCGGGTTCCACGGCCTTGTCAGTAAAGGCGCGGCAGCTGTAGCGGTTCTTGACCAGTTCGGCAAATTCCATAAATTGCTCCTTGTTTAATTTTTGACGCAACGGACGGACAACTTATCATCCTTATCGTAATTTTTTTTCAGCGCCATGTTCCTAGCGGCTTCCAAGACAACGACTTTGGCTTCATCATCGTCTCTTTCATCTGCACTCCAGAAATAGGCAAAGGTTCCTGTACTGGAAAAGATATTCTCACTTTTCAAACCCATGGGGAACGCAGAGAAACCATAATCGTCCGTGCCGTTACCATCAAAATTCCATCCATTCGTAGATCTAAGTTTTAAGCTGGCTTTGCTCTCCCCCACCTCTTCGAACAAGATTTCAAAGTCCTCCATTGTGGGCAAGTGCCAACCATCAGGGCATGCGTTCTGAGCGGCCGTCCAAGAATAAAGAAGTGCCGAACTAAAGCAATCATTGATCGAATCTCGAGCACAGAAAGTTTCGCCCGCAGAACTTGGCGGCATATAGTTCAGGTTCTCGGCCATCCATGTCTGTGTTCCGATTTTCACAGTCTTGTAAACGCGTTCATGCCCGTCGCGGTTATCGCTCAAACTTCCATAACTAACATTCGAATTGAAGCGCAATTCTATTGGAACAAACCATTCCCAGCCATTTGTAAAATCCACCCATTGATTCTCAAGATACCCTTCGGGGCAGTAATACAGATAATTCGTATTGACTTTTCCATTAACCATTTTCCCCACTTGATCGCATTCGATACCGTAGGTATCGTATTCAATGGGCCTAGCAAGCCCCCAGCCCGAAATGCTACGGCAAACATAATAGCGGTTGTCCTTGGGGCTCTTCGCCACCTCGGCGGAACGTTTCTCAGTGCATGCTCCCAAACTAAGAGTTGTATCATACTCACTTGCTCGAATCCACTCATCGCGGACCTCATCGTACTTGTACATCCTGCCCGAATAAAGGCCCGCCTTAAGCGCTCCGTCAAGCGTATCGGGGAATCCCTGCAAGTCCACATCGCCTACTTCAGTCACTTCCCAAGAATGCGACTTACAGAGGTACCAGGAAGAACCAAACTCACCTGCATTGTTCGTAACATCGTGCGCGCGGGAGTCGGTACACCCGCCCAAGGCTGCCTCAATATCTGTCGCGTCACGCCATTTCCCTTTGGCGCCATCGAAAGTATAGCTCTTATCCGTCAAATCGCCTTTCTTGACTTCACCATATTCCCCATCCTTCCACTGGTAAGTATCTTTCTCGATATCGGAAGCTTCGGCCCAGTCCCCGTTCTTGCAAATAATGCGGTCCTTGGTTCCGTACATTTCGCTTTCTGGATTCTTCACAGCGACGACCTCGCCTGCCTTGGTGCATTCGCCAACACCATGGACCTTGTGCCAGAAATTCTTGATATACTTTTCAAACTGGGGAACCGTACCCAGTTTCCACTTTTCCATTTTGTTCCGCATCCTTTCCAATTGATAGGAAAGATCGGCCTGCAAAGCCCAGTCTGCAAGAATAGCCTTCTCGTATTCCCCATCCCATGTACCGTCTTTTTCGATATCGTCCCCAATACATCCATAACAGAAAGAATTTTCATTCTTTAGAACGAGCATGTACAAGGCCATAAGTCTGGCGTTGTCATCGGTATCGCCAAAAATTTCCACGTCTTCTGAATTGGCAAGACCGCCTTCCATGCCGAACGCCTTCAGAACTTCTGTTTCCGCCTTTTTCTTGGCCTGAAGGTAGTCCATTCCTTGGCTCACCAGGTAACGGGTTCTTTCATAGCCCAGGTGCGAAAGCAGGTTGACATCCGCAATGTCCGCCGGGTCGACTTTCGACAAATCGACAAAGACATGCCATTCATACGATATGCTGGTTTTCAACACGTCCCAGTCTCCAATATAGCACCCCAGGACTTGCAGCTGGGCATATCGGACACCCTGCGGAATCGAAGAGAACCTATATTCCTTTTCGTCGTCATACGATGTAAGGTAATACACCGAATCCGGGTCCGCCTGCAAAAGCGTCTGGTCGTCCAGTTTCCGAAGATGAATCTTGTAAATCTTGGCCAAGGGGTACATCTGGAACTGGCCGCGAATCGTTCCTTCAGACAGATTCACCTTGCTGGACGAACTTTGCTTTTTACCAGAACTGCTGCTTGTGGCTTTGGAGGATGAAGTCTTTCCGTCATCATCCTTTTCCTTTGCACTAGACGAAGATTTAGAATTCGACGACAACGATGAACTGGAGTTGCCCTTCGCACTAGAAGTGCGACCGGACTCAGTCTCAGTCGCCGAACTTGTACCTGATTTCGCATTCGAGCTGGAAACCTGTTTGGAGCTGCTTGAAGAATCCTCCGGCACGCTCGAAGAAATCTCTATTTCATCGGGATTATCCCCCAAGTCCACGGCAATGGCGGAGGAATCATCATCTCCGCAAGCGGAAAAAAATATGGCCAGAGAAAAGAATGCAAAAGAAAGGAAAGATCCAAAACGCTTAACCATAAATTACTCCATCGTGTTCAATAATACAATTATTTCACAAATAGCGTTACTGCGAAACGCTTTTCTATGCGGCTCGGCCATGCTTTTACTAAATTTGGGCACATGAAGAATTTTTACGTAACAACACCTATTTACTATGTTAATGACGCCCCGCATATCGGGCACTCCTACACCACTGTCCTTGCGGACATCCTCACCCGCTTCCACAAGATTATCGGCTACCAGACATTCTTTTTGACCGGTACGGACGAACACGGCCAAAAGGTGCAGCGCGCCGCCGCCAAGCGCGAAGTCTCCCCGCAGGAGCACGTGGACGAATACTACCACCGCTTCGAGGACCTGTGGAAAAAGATGGATATCGAGAACGACTTCTTTATCCGCACCACGATGCCCGAGCACAAGGCCTACGTGCAGGAATGCCTCCAGAAGCTCTGGGACAAGGGCGAAATTTATTCCAAGGAATACGAAGGCTGGTACTCCGTCGGCGAGGAACGCTTCTTCGGCGAAGACGAACTCGACGAGAACAAGTGCGACCCCATCAGCCACCGCCCGGTGGAATGGCTCAAGGAAAAGAACTACTTCTTCAAGATGGGTTCCTACCAGCAAAAGCTGATTGACTACCTCGAAAGCCACAAGGACTGGATCGTGCCGGACTACCGCTGGAACGAAATCCGCGGATTCCTGCGCCAGCCGCTGAACGACCTCTGCATCAGCCGCCCGAAGGCGCGCCTCAGCTGGGGCATCCCGCTGCCGTTCGACGAGGACTACGTGACCTACGTGTGGTTCGACGCTCTGCTCAACTACGTGAGCGCCTCGACCGCTTTCCACAAGACTTACAAGGACGGCACGCCGATTTGGCCTGCCACCTACCACCTCATCGGCAAGGACATTTTGACGACGCACAGCGTTTACTGGCCGACGATGCTTATGGCTCTCGACATTCCGCTCCCGAAGCACATCCTCGCCCACGGCTGGTGGCTCGTGAATGGTGGCGACAAGATGAGCAAGTCCGCAGGCAACGTGGTGAACCCCATGGACTACATGGAAAAATACGGCGTGGACGCCTTCCGTTACTTCCTCGCCTCGGCGATGGTCGTGGGCCAGGACGCGAACTTCACGCACGACGGTTTTGTCCGCCGCATCAACAGCGACCTCGCGAACGACCTCGGCAACGTTTTGAACCGCGTACACCGGCTGGTGCTCAACAACTTCGAAGGCAAGCTCCCCGCTATTGCCGCCCCGCTGGATGACGCAGCCAACGAAGTGGTGACGATTGCCAAGCGCGTCATTACAAACGTCATGGAATGGGTGCCGCAAGTCAAGCTCTCGCAGGTCATCGACGAAATCATGACGCTCGTGCGCAGCGTGAACCGCTACCTCGAAGTCAAGGCCCCGTGGAAGCTCGCGAAGGACCCCGCCCTGAAGGACGAACTCGCGACCGTGCTCTTCGTCTCCGCCGAAGCCGTGCGCCTCTCGCTGTGCCTGCTGTGGCCGGTCATCCCGACCAAGGCCCAAGAAGGCCTCGCCATGCTCGGCAGCAAGTTCACCGACCAGAACGACCTCGTCTGGGGTATCTTGAAGGGTGGCGAAGTGTTCGGCGAAGGCAAGCCGCTCTTCCCGCGCATCGACGAGGAAGTCAAGAAACCCGAACCGCAGCAGAAGCCCAAGCAGAACAAGCCCCTGACGGCCGCCGACGTGCCCGCCGCCATGGACATGCGCGTGGCCCAGATTAAGGAAGTAGCCGACCATCCGGACGCCACGAGCCTCTACGTACTCAAGATCGATGCCGGCGAAGGCGAACTCCGCACCATCTGCAGCGGCCTCAAGAACAGCTACAAGGCCGAAGAACTCCAGGACAAGAAGATTCTCTTGTTCGCAAACCTCAAGCCAAGCGCACTGCGCGGCATCATGAGCCAGGGCATGCTCTTTGCTGGCGACCTCGACGCCGAAGCGCACACCTGCAAGCTCGTGAGCGTCCCCGACGACGCGAAGCCCGGTGACCGCGCCCTGTTCAAGGGTGTCGCCCCGAGCGAGCCCCGCGAACTCAAGGTGAAGGATTTCGAGAAGATTGCGCTCTCCGTCAAGGGCGGCGCGGTGTTCTGCGATGCACTCGCTCTCGAAGTGAACGGCAAGCCCGTGACCTGCGACGTGGCCGACGGTAACGGAGTCCACTAAGCGATAACAACGTAGAAACGTTTTTGAATCAACAGGACCAGCCTTGGCGGGCCCTGTTTTTTTGTATATTGGGCAACATGAAAGAACTCGTTCAAAAATTTTATAAATGCACCCTTGATTATCTTAAATCATTGAACTGGATTGTGCTTCTCGGCATTGCAGCATTCTGCATCGTTCTCGCCATCGTCAACAACATCCGCGTAAGCGACGACAAGTCCGTCGACTGGATCGGCACGCAAGACGTGATGGAAAAACCGGCGGATATCCTGTAGGGGGCGGACAATGATCGAATGCTTTGAAAAACAGAACCTCAAGCGCTCTATTATCGCAGGCGTGATTCTCCTCGTTGCAAGTTTCCTTGTCGCCGTGGGCGTCGCCGAAATCAGTTTCCCCGAGACCTTCCTCACATTTACCGACCAGGACTGGCTCATCAAAATATGGCCGAAGGCCTACCGCTACAACATCCACGTAGGTGTCAGTGCTTGCATCGCCTGCGGTCTCCTCATCATTCCCGCATTCAAGCTGCAGAAGGACTTCACCATCCGCGCACTCGAAACCCTCTGCCGCATCGGCATTGGCGGCATGTTCATCTTCGCCTCAATTTTCAAGATTCAGGACCCGCACCAGTTCGCAACGCTGGTGGCGCAGTACCAATTCTTCTCGGCACTGCACCTCGACTTCGTGAACAACTTCTTCGCACTGGTGTACCCGCAGTTCGAACTGTGGTTCGGCCTCGCCATGATCTTTACTCCGTTCGTGAAGGAATCGGCGTTCGCCATCTTCTGGATGTTCGTGAGCTTTATTATTGCGCTCGCCTGGGCTCTGTGGAATGACCTCGGCATCACCTGCGGCTGCTTCGAACTCGAAGGCGCACAGGACAAGGCCGAAGCCTGGACAAGCCTCATCCGCGACTTGATTCTCATCTGGCCCACGCTGTGGCTTGCCCTGCGTAGGAACAAGAGCCTTATCGGAGTCTGGCGCAAGTAGCGGCGAGCTATGAGCGGTGAGCGATGAGCTCTGAGCTGTGAAAATTATGCAAAACGCCCCGGCCAAAACCGGGGCATTTTCTTTTGCGAATTTTCTCGGAATCGTGGCGAACGAGCAGATTACTTCTGCGCTTCGCTCGTGCTCAGCAAATAAGCATTGATGAACGGCTTGATTTTGCCGTCGAGCACGCCCGCGGTGTCTGACGTTTCCACGCCGGTGCGCAGGTCCTTCACCATCTGGTAGGGCTGCAGCACGTAGCTACGAATCTGGCTCCCCCACTCGACCTTCTTCTTCTCGGCCATGCGGGCATCGCGCTTCGCCTCTTCTTCGAGGCGGTAATGCTCGGCGACCATCGTCTTGAGCATCTTGTAACAGGTCTCGCGGTTCTGGATCTGGCTGCGTTCCGTCTGGCAGCTCGCCATGATGCCCGTGGGCAAGTGCGTCATGCGCACGGCGGAGTCCGTCTTGTTGATGTACTGGCCACCGGCACCGCTACTGCGGTAGGTATCCACGCGTACGTCGGCCATGTCCAAATCGAATTCCACGTCTTCGTGCTCGGGATAAAGGTACACAGCGGTAAAGCTCGTGTGGCGGCGGGCGTTCGCATCGAAGGGGCTGATGCGCACCAGGCGGTGCACCCCGATTTCGGAGCGGAGCAGCCCGTAGGCATTCTCGCAAGTAACCTCAATGGTAGCGCTCTTGAGGCCGGCGTCTTCGGCTTCCTGGAAGTCCACCACCTTGAAGTCCATATTCTCGCGCTCGAAGAAGTGCGTGTACATGCGGAACAGCATCAACGCCCAGTCCTGTGATTCCGTACCGCCCGCACCCGGGTGGATGGACATGAGGCAGGCACAGGCGTCGTCCGGCCCGTTCAGCATCTTCTTGAATTCCATTTCCTCGACGCGCGCCTTCAGGGCGGCGATGTCTGATTCAATGGAGGCAGTGAGGTCGGCGGATTCTTCGTCCTTGGACATCTCGTACAGTTCGGCGAGGTCGTCACACGACTGCGAAACCTCCTTCCAAGATTCGAGGAGGCCACGCAGGTTGCCGATTTTTTTCATCATGGACTGCGCCTTTTCCTGGTCGTTCCACAGGTCCGGGTCGCTAGAATCCTTTTCGAGGACGTAAAGCTCTTCTTGCTTCGCCTCTAAGTCAAAGATACCCCCAGAGCTTGTCTATGCGGCTGCGCAGTTCGATAAGCCCGGTGTGTGTAGTTTGAAACATCGTCGTTCCTCAAAGGGCGCCTTGCCAGGCGCCCAATCTCAATACTAATTGGCGCCAATGGCCTCAGGCGGCATGTACTTCTTGTCGATGTACTGCACCTTGTAGACCTTTCCAAGACCGTCGAGATAAGCCTTGAGCTTCATCTGGCGTTCCTGCTCGGCCTGCACGCGGAGGATGTAGTCAATCTGGAACTTGTAGCTTTCGTACTTGCCGTCGTTACGTTCGGTGAGCATGAAGATGGAAACGCCGTCCTTCTCGGTCATGACATCGGTCATTTCGCCAACCTTGATCTTGGCAACGGCCTTGGCAAAGACATCGCCCTTGCTCTTGGCAACGAACTTGTTCATCACGCCGCCGGTCTTCTTGGCATCCTTGTCGTCGCTGTACATGGCGGCGAGCTGGGCGAACGTAGCCTTCTTGGAACGCACCTGGGCGGCGAGGCCCTTCAGCATGTCCTTGGCGTCGCTGATTTCCTGAGCGGACTTGCCCTTCGTGCTGATGAAGATGCGGGCACCGCTAATCGTGTCGTTAATCTGGACCTTGCCCTTGTTGAGTTCCCAGTAAGCTTCACGCTGCTTTTCGGTCGGGTCCTTCGGGTACGGGACGTTCTTCTCGAGGAGGATTTCGCTCTTGAGCTGGTCCTCGATCTTGGACTTGAACTGTTCCGGAGTCGTGTGGGACTTCTTCAGTTCCTTCTGGAAGACTTCTTCGCTGCCGAACTGGGCCTTGAAGAGCTTGGAAACACTGTCCACCTTGGCGGCGGAAACCTTGATGCCCTGCTTCTTGCATTCGAGCTTAACCAGTTCCTGGCCGACAAGATTGTCAATCACAGCATAGCGGAGCTGCGTCATCATTTCTTCGTTGAGCTTTTTGCCAGGAGCCTGCTGCTGACCGAGCATCTGGGCAAGACTATCAATCTTGCCAGCGGAAATACCCACCTTTTCGACGCGAATCACGTCCATGCTCTTGCTATTGAGAAGCTGTGCAGAAGCAACACCCGCGACCATGGCCACGGCTAACACACTACGAGAAATAAAATTAATAGACATTATCTATCCTTTTTAAAAAATTTCCGGCTTAAATATAGAAAAAGGCGGGAAAAACGACCAAGCAATTTCCCGCTTAACCAATGAAACAGAGCGTTAAAGAGAGCCGAAAACCCATGTTGACTTCGTAAAGGTCTCTTTCTATATCATCCGGATCAACAAAAAGGCTATCCAACAGGGATATATAGTAGCCATACCTATAGCCATTATTCCCAGCACAATTTCAGACAAGTTAATTTTCAAATCATTTGATATAGACAAAAATCCGCCCCGTGAGAGGCGGACCTTAAAATTCCAATTTGAATTAGAATCAAATTCCTCTTTCGAGAAACGCAGAGAGCCTAGCGAAAGCAAAAAATCCGCTTCAATAGAAGCGGATACCTAAATCCGAATTTGAAATTAGAATCAACTTCCTCTTTCGAGAAACGCAGAGAGCCTAGCGAGAGCAGGAGCCTTGACCGAAGGCGTACAAACGTACGACGAGAGTCAAGGCGACGCACTATCGCGACGGCTATATGCGTTTCTATCCGAGGGTAACCACTACTTTATGAGTACCCTTCGTGAAAATCGGGGCAACATCCGCGTCAATCTTCTTGCCATCGACGATCATCTCGGCGACACCCTTGCACACGTGCTTCGGGTTCTTCACTTCGATTTCGTAGGTAGCGCCGCGGAACTTGCGGGTCACCTTGAAGCCGTCCCACTTGGAGGGGATGCAGGGGTTCACGATGAGGCCCTTGAAGCTGGCGCGCACACCGATGATGAACTGCGTAGCGGCCTGGTAGGTCCAGGAGCTCGTGCCGGAGAGCCATGCGTTACGGCCCATACCGAACTGCTTGTGTTCGTCACCGAGGATGTTCTGCGGGTAGCAATACGGTTCGGATTCGAACTCGTCGAGCTTGGTATTCTTGGCAGCCGGGTTGATCTGGCTGTAGTACTGGAAAGCCTTGTCGCCACGGCCGAGAATCGTTTCGGCAATCATCACCCACGGGTTAGTGTGGAGGAAGATGCCGCCGTTTTCCTTGGCTCCGGGAGGATAGGTGGAGATGCCACCCACGTTCGGGTCGAAGCCGCGGTAGCCCGGAGTAGAGCTCTTCACGCCGTTGGCGGTGTTGAGGAGCTTGTTCAGGCTGTCCATGCCCTGCACGGCGCGGTCACCGGTAGCGATACCGGAAATCACGGACCAGGACTGGCTATTGCAGTAAATCTTGCCGTACTTGGCCTTGTTGGTGCCGTAGGCGTTGCCCTGCTTGTCGAACCAGCGGACCCACCACTTGCCGTCCCAGGCGCTGTCGTTGAACGCCTTCTTGACGTCTTCGTACCAGCCCTTGTACATTTCGACAGACTTGGTGTCGCCGAGGGCTTCGCAGATGTCCATCATTTCGAGCAAAGCCTTGGCATAGAGGCCCGTGTTGAAGGAGGATTCTGCACCGAGCGGCAGGTTCATGCAGTCGTTCCAGTCAGCAAAGCCGAGAAGCGGAAGGTTGTGCTTACCGAGGTGAGTACGGGTAAAGTTGAGGGAGCGCTTGAGGTGTTCGAGCACCGTGCCCTTTTCACGCTGAGCGCGCTTCTTGCCGGCTTCGTAGAACGGGATCTCTTCCTTGAGGAGGTCCATCTTGCCGGTTTCCTTGAGGTAATTCGCAATCGTGAGGACGATCCAGAGGTGGTCATCGCCATACCAGTCAGCGTAAGCCGGGTTGCCGTTTTCGTCGAGCACGCCCTTCTTTTCGCGGGAGTCACCGGCGTTCGCTTCGTTGCCGTTATCTTCTTCGAGGGCGAGCGGAGCGTACTGGTGCATGGCGTTACCTTCCGGACGCTGCACGGAGAGGAGGTTCTTGGCGAGCTGGAGAGCTTCTTCCGGCATGTGGCTCATCACGCCCATCAAGTCCTGGCTGGAGTCACGGTAACCGATACCGCGGCTGGTGCCGTAGCCCAGCTGGTAAAGGGACAGGTAGCGGCTCCAGTTCTTGGTGGTGTGGCACTGGCGCGGATTGTGGACGTTCACCATGGAGTTGAACGCGGCATCCGGAGTTTCCACCTGGATCGTGGCGAGGTACTTCTGCCAGAAGGCGGCGAGTTCGTCGAAAGCCTTGTCGACGTTCTTCAGGTCGCGGTATTTCTTGATAGCCTTGGCAGCGACCTTGAGGCTCTGTTCCTGACCGAGCTGGGTGCAGGTGCGGAAGGTCTTGCCGGCAGCGATCTTGCCACCGTGAATCATGAGAGCGGCAATGTTGTCGCCACGGTCGCATTCGCTATTGGAAAGTTCCTTGTTGGCGAGGCTGAGCGGAGCGGCCCAGGAGCCCATTTCGTTGGCACCGAGGAATACGCGGCGGTCACCGTCGAAGCTACCGACCTTGCAGTTGGCGGTCACGTAGTTCACGGCGAAATCGCGCTTCATGTAGGCATACTGTTCGAGCACAACGTGGCCGTCCTTTTCCCAGTGGCCCTTGAGGGTCATGGTCTGCGGCACCCAGTCGGCGTTCGTGAGCTGCTTTTCGGCTTCGAAGTGGCTGAATTCATAAACCGGGATAATGTCCACTTCCTTGGCGGCACCACCGAGGTTCGTGACCTGGATGTCCTGGAGGAGAGTGTTGGAGCCGGTCGGAACAAAAATCGTCACCTGCGTGCGGAGGCCTTCGCATTCGGCAATCCAGCGCATGTAGGACAGACCCACGTGGCATTCCCACTTCTTCATCTTGGTGAGAGTCGGGACCACGAACGGAGAGAACACGGTGTAACCCTTGGCGTTCTTCACACGAATATAGATCGTGCTGGCCTTGAAGTCAGAGCAAGGCATCTGGGCGATGTACTTGGTGATACGGTTCAGGGCCGGGTCACCCTTGCAAACCAGGGTACCGCCGGTGGTATCCACGATACCGCCGAAGTTCAAAGTACCGACATAGTTGCACCACTTAATCGGCGTAGCCGGCGTGGTGAGCACGTATTCTTTCTTGGCATCGTCGAAGTAGCCGTACTTGGCGGCAGCCTTAGCTGCAACCTTCTTGGGGGCGACTTTCTTGGAAGCCTTCTTGATCTGTTTTGTAGCCATTGTATCTCCGTAAGAAGGGGTTGTTAAATTTAACGCGGTAAATATAGAAAATCAATTGATAATGGATAATGGATGATGGATAATGAGTGAAGGATAATCATCAATCATCAATCATCAATTATCAATCATTCAGTCTTTCTTCTGGTTGAAATTCTCGAAATCGCGGTTGCCGAAGTTGATGTAGAAGTAGCCGTCGAGTTTCTTGTTGCGGATGGGGTCGCGCAAGATGCCGATGGCGGCGCGCACGTACTTGAGTTCCACAAGGATGTGGTCGCGGCTCATGCAGTTGAGGAACGGCCCCTCGGGGAAAAGCGTGGGGCGCGGCTCTTCCGCAATCATCTTCTCGAGGTTCTCGATTTCTTGCACCAGGCGGCGTTCGTGAGCCTCCAGGGTGCGGATGAGTTCCTTGTTCTCGGCTCCGTACAGGAAGGCGAAGCCGAGCGTCCTCGGGTCGTCGTTGAAACCGGTCAAATGCTTGAGGACCTCCTTGCGGAGGACTTCCCTGCCCTTGTCCGTGATGTTGAAAACCATGCGTTCGGGCCTGTTGCCGTCGCGTTCGGCATGGCCGACAATGCAGCCGTTCTTTTCCAGCGTAATCAGGCGGTTGTAGATGGTAGACGTGCTGATTTTTGCCCAGCGATCCAGTTCGCGGACGCGGACTTCGGTTATGATATCGTACCCACTCCGTTCATGTTCCAGAATGAGCCCCAAAAGGACAAGGTCGTATCGATTCATAAGTGTACCTTCTATTCGACAACAGGCACAATTTTTAGCCTATTCCAATTTGGAATATACATAAAAAATGGGGTCCAGGAGCAAAAATCGTCAAAAAATGAATTTTTTGTGACCTGCCTAACAGGGGAAAACCTAGACGGGGTTGTCGATGTCGACGAACCTGGCGGGGATCCCGAGGTCTTTCTGGACCTTATCGGCCAGGGCGCGGACACCGAAAATCTCGGTGCGGTGGTGCCCCGCCGAGATCAGGTTGAAGCCCATTTCCTCGCACAGGATGGGGACGGATTCCTTGATATCGCCGGTGATAAAGGCGTCGCAGCCGAGCTTCACGGCCTCTTCGATGCCGCTAGCCCCGCTGCCGCTGCAGATAGCGACCCTGCGGATGGAATCCGAGCCATACATCAGGGCGTTCTGGACCCCATGCTCGAAGGCTCGGTTTGCAATTGCGACGAACGCCTCGCGGGTAACCGGGGAATCGAACTCCCCTATCCAGCCGACAGGCTTCTCGCCCTCGACCATGAACCCCTCGACCACCTTGAGGCCGAGCGCCTTCGCGATAAGCGCGTTGTTGCCGAACTCCGGCTGGCCGTCGAGCGGCAGGTGGTAGCCGTACAGCGAGATACCGTGCTGCATCAGGCGGCGCATGCGCTCCCCGAACTTCCCGACGAGGATGCGGTTCTCGTTAACCCAAAAACCGTTCGGATGGTGGACAAAGATGCAATCGGCACCGTCTTCGATGGCTGCATCAATCAGGCGGTCACGGAAAGAAACACCCGTCACGATGCGGGTCACCTTGTCGGAAGCCTCCACGCTGAGGCCGTTGTTGCAGTAGTCCTTGAAGGCCTGCGGCTCGAGCAGGCCATTCAGCCAGGCGGAAAATTCAGATAGTTTCATGGCGTTAAGATACTCATTTTCAGCGCAATTTGCAACAGAGCTACTTTGCAGCCATTGCGGCAAGTCGCGCCTGCACCTCGGCAATCTGCTCCGCAGGGAAATTCATATCCTTCAGAACGTCAATAGCTTCGGAATGGCCCTCAGTCAAACCTTCGGTTTTACCCTTTATCACTCCTTGCGCCATACCTTGCGCCATACCTTGCGCCATACCTTTTTCCATACCTTGTGCCATACCTTGTGCCATACCTTGTGCCATACCTTTTTCCATGCCTTTTTCCATGCCTTGAGCCTCGCCCTTAAGCCAGGCTTCAGCCATAATGGCATCGTATTCATGATGGTCGAACATGTTTACCTCCATGGACTTGAGCAGTTCGGGTTTCACATGGCTCACACGCAGCCGATCAAGAGCCTTCGCAAAAAGAGGATCCTCTGTCGCCGGCACTTGAAGCGGGCCCCTAGAAATAAGCTGGAGCCAGAAATCCTCACGGGAATTCACTCCGTTACGGATGCGCATAAAGTTGGGTAAGTCTACCACAATATACCTATTTTTCGTCAAGAGCGGTAGCGCCCCACCCTTCTGAACATCATTCTCGCTGTAGACCGCCCAAGTATCCTTGAAAATATCCTTTGAACTGAGTACGGAAAAGTTGCAGAGCCAAATAGAAACCGTTTCCGGCAACTCGTAAAAACGGTACTTTTGCTCCTTCTCGCTCAGCCGCATGAAATATTCGGACTTGTTGAAGTCGTGCTTGCCGCGTAACGTGAGGTAAGCGTTGTATAGCTGCATCCGGTCAAAAAGGAAGGCGTGCCCGCGATTCTGCATTTCAATGTTGATGAACCGCCGGTCTCTGGTGGATACCCACGCATCAAGGCGTGCGGGGTCGTTGTCCGGCATGAAAATGTCGAGAGGCTTCTCGAATTGATATTCAAGATCCGTGATTTCGTGATCATGATCGAGTTGCAACAGACTGTTGAGCACGTCGCGAATAGTTTCCTTGTCGTCCATGAGAACGCGGAAGGGTTCCGCATAGCAGGGAAGCAAGAATTCCTCGCCGTTGGAGTTCCTGACAATATACGGTTTCTGTTTTTCTTCCATTGACATTCCTAAAGTTTTCAGCCATCGCGGAATTGCGGGGCTCGAATCATTAAGACGTTCTAACAGAAGATTTTATCCTGTAAAAAATTTTTAGAGACCTCTGCATACAAAAAGGGCGGGCCATGCGGCCCGTCCTTGGATAATCTATGAGATAAGAAGCTTAGTTCTTGACGCAGCGGACAGCATGTGCATAATATTTGTACGCAGAACCGACAGAAGGACCCGTAAAATTAAAGTCATTTGCAGAGTTCTTGGGGTCAACTGCATCAGAATCAATCATCTGTCGCGATGTCCACAAAACGTATTCGAGATTATGTGCATATTGCCCATCATTGCTGACATAGCCCGCGCTCTGCTTCGTGGACGAATATTCTGTAGTCATATTATCCCTCAAAGCGATTGCCTCGTCCATGCTCAGTACATGCCAACCGCTCGGGCAGACACCCTGAATCTTGGCGTTGTTTGCATACTGGCAATTGTAACCATATCCGCATTTCGTTTCAGCCTCATTCATGGCAGCAGCCCACTTGTAAAGGCGACCATAAGTACTGCAGTACCCCGAAGAAGTCGTGGCAGTACCACTGCCGCCACCACACCAAGAAGAGCCGACCAGCTTGCTGTTATTAGAATCGTAGTAGTTCAAGTTCTGGGTCATTATGTAACCGACACCCCTCATGAATGTGTATGAATAAACTTGGTTGTCACGGGTATCACAGAACTGGTTGCCGGGATTGTACGTTTTACCGCCACAAATAACCGCAATAGTGCGGTCGTAGCAGAAATCCACCGCCGGGTTATAAGCCGTACCGGCGCAGTATGCCTTGGCGATGGTCGTCGAGGACGAACCGCAGGTGACCGTGATATAGGCGGAATTGCTGGGGTTCGAGACCGAGCAGCCAGCGCCGTTGGTACCGTTCGTAATCGTCACGGGGCTGGTGATGCCGGGGCAGGTAATCTTAACACCGTTCGTAACAGTTGTGGCCGTGCAGCCTTCGCCAGCGTCACCCTTCAACGAAGCAATCCATGCGGCTTCATCAGTGATCGTCGGGTCGAGTTCCTGGGCAATTTCGAACGCGGACTTACCAGCGTCACCCTTTTCGCCGTTCAGCACGACGCCCACGGAGTCACCGCCGCAAAGAATCTTGTAGCCGGTAGAATCTTCGAGAGCGACAGCATTGCAGCTCTTTCCATCGCCATCGGTGCCGTCCTTACCGTCTTCGCCGTCCTTACCATCTTCGCCGTCCTTGCCATTCTTGCCATTGACGCCGTCCTTGCCGTCCTTACCATTGACGCCGTTCTTGCCGTCCTTACCATCCTTACCGTCGGAACCATCCTTACCGTCGGAACCATCCTTACCGTCGGAACCATCCTTACCGTTCTCGCCGTTCTTGATCACGCCCACGGAATCGCCGTCACAAACGACCTTGAAACCGGATTCGTCCTTGAGGGCCTTCACGGCACAGCTCGTACCGTCCTTACCATCAACACCGTTGATGCCGTCCTTGCCGTCTTCGCCAGAACAGGCGAAAATGCTAAACACGAGAGCAGAGCCCATCGTGAGTCCGAGAAGTCTTTTTTTCATATAAATTTCCTTTTTTGGTGAAATTTGTGCAAAATTACTTTTTTGCTACAGCCAAATGTATGTTTTTTTTTACATTTGCAAGGGTTTTCTTAATTATTACGAAAATTTTACATAAATCTGTTTTTTACCTAGTTCTTCTTTTTCTTCGCCCCTTCATTGAACCCTACAGCAATTTTTAGGGGTGGCCTTGTCAAACTCTATGCGTTTTTGTAGATTTATGCATAGAAAACACAAACCCGTTTTTTCAGCACTTGGGAATGCTCAAAAATGCGACATTCTTTTCGGTGCCGAAAACACAAGGAGCCATAATGGCACATTATCTCTTTACCTCTGAATCCGTGTCCAAGGGTCATCCGGACAAGGTGGCCGACCAAATTTCCGATTCCATCCTCGACGCCTGCCTCGCGCAGGACCCTAAAAGCCGCGTCGCCTGCGAAACGCTCGTGAATACCGGCCTCGTCGTCATTTCCGGCGAAATCACCACCAAGGCCGTTGTCGACTTCCAGGAAGTCGCCCGCAACACCATCAAGAATATCGGTTACGTGAACCCGGACCTTCAGTTCGACTACAAGGGATGCGCCGTGCTCGTCGCCATGGACAAGCAGTCTCCGGACATTGCCCAGGGCGTGGACGCCAAGGCTGCCGAAGGCAAGGAAGACGACAAGCAGGGTGCCGGTGACCAGGGCATGATGTTCGGCTACGCCGTGAACGAAACGAAGGAGCTGATGCCGCTCCCGATCAGCCTCGCCCACAAGCTCATGGAAGAAATCCAGAACCTCCGCGAAAAGGGCAAGATCAAGTGGTTGCGCCCGGATGCCAAGTCCCAGGTGACCGTGGAATACGACGAGAACGACAAGCCCGTGCGCGTCGACACCGTCGTCATCTCTACCCAGCACGACGACAAGGTGAACGGCAAGGAACTCAAGCACTCCGTGATCGAAAAGGAAATCATCGAGAAGCTCATCAAGAAGGTCATCCCGGCCAAGCTTTTGGACAAGAAGACCCGTTACCTCGTGAACCCGACCGGCAAGTTCGTTGTCGGCGGCCCGCACGGCGACTGCGGCCTTACCGGCCGTAAGATCATCGTCGACACCTACGGCGGTATGGGTCGTCATGGCGGTGGCGCGTTCAGCGGCAAGGACCCCTCCAAGGTCGACCGCAGTGCAGCTTACGCAGCCCGTTACGTGGCCAAGAACATCGTGGCTGCCGGCCTCGCCTACCGCTGCGAAGTCCAGCTCGCCTACGCCATCGGTTACTCCAAGCCCGTGTCCGTGCTCGTGAACACGTTTGGCACCGGCAAGATCGACGACCGCAAGATCGAAGAAATTGTCGCGAAGAACTTCGACCTCTCCCCGGCCGGCATCGAAAAGATGCTCGACCTCCGTAAGCCCGGCTACGTGGCAACCGCCGCTCTCGGCCACTTCGGCCGCACGGGCGCTCGCTTCACGTGGGAAAAGACCGACAAGGCCGAGGCTTTGAAGAAGGCCGCCAAGATCTAAAAAAATTCGCGGGAATTGAACCGCGACATCAACTCATTACAGAAAAGCGCCCGGCAGGTTATGCCGGGCGCTTTGTTAGGTAGTATGAAGAACTCACTTGACGACGACGAAGGAACGGCGGTCCACGCCCGGCGCCTTCACTCGCATCACATAGACCCCTGCGGGCAAACTCCGCGTAATCCAAGCCGTATCGCCGATTCTCGCAGGCAAGACATCAACCCGGCGAACTAACGCGCCCTTCGTATCAAAGAGGCTCACGCGGTAAAGGCCCAGCACAGGGACATCAGCAACCTTTAAACCTATACGATTCGAAGATGTATCCTCCGGGGTCGAATCGCGGACAACAGAATCTTGTGGAATGGTATCGCTTGCGACAGTATCGCGAGAAGCCGTATCCTGAACGAGCGTGTCCTGCGTTGTCGTGTCTTGAACCGTCGTATCTTGCTTGGCCGTATCTGCCACGGTCGTATCTTCGGCAGCGCTGTAACATTCGGTCGGATTTTCAAGGTTGGCTCCGGCACCGGCCTTCACGGCGGCCTCCACCTCGCTCGCCTTGAGCAAGAAACTTTCGTATTCATACGGCGGCGTAAAGGATTTTCCCGTACCGTTCGTGTTGCCCGAGCAGTTCGTAAAGATGTTGTCGATGGTCTCGTTTACCCCCGTGCCGTTCGCGTTGCCGGTATAAATCGGGTTCGATTCGTTGATGAACACGTTCCTTTCGGTACGAACCGTACACATGTGACCCGCCGAGACGCCAAGCACATCCGTTCCGTTCGTGATATTTGCATCGCCGGTCAAAAGATTGTTCACCACGTGCACGTTTCCGTAACGGCAACGCGGCTTGCGCTGGTTTGCGGCCTGCCACCAGTTGAACATGTAAGTCACGTTGAGCTTGCCCTCGCTCACAGGCTCGTTGTCGGAACTGCCGATGAGGTTCGAAAGATTGTGCGAGCTCTTTTTCTTGTAACCGAAGATGCACCACGTAAACGTTACGTTGTCCGCACCCTTCACCACGTCGGCATTGCCGTCCTGGCCGTCCCAGAATTCGCAGTGGTCAATCCAGATGTTCTTCGCCTCGCCCTCGATGGTGAGGTTGTCCCACGCCTGGTCGGCATTGCTGCCCGGACCCTGGATGACGATGTTGCGCACGATGATGTTCGACGCCTTGCTCGTGATGTGGATGGGAGCCTTCAAAAGCGTCCCCGGCTTTAAACCGATGATCGTCTTGTTGCTTGCGGTGATATTCAGGCGGTCGCCGGTCGTGCCGCTCCAGCCACTGCCGAGCGTGCCGTCGATGTAGATGACGCGCGGAGAAGAATCCTTCGCGTACTTTTGCAAGTCAGAAAAAGTCCTAACGGTATCGGGAACGGCATTTCCGCCGCCAGTCACGCTGAATTCCCCGCCGGTTCGCCCCTCGCGGGTGGCCCAGCCGACCGGTTTGCACACATCCAGAGCGGCAAGCGCATACACTGGCAAAAAAGACAGCAATAATGCTAGCTTCAATTTCATATCAAACATCCTCTCCCCTGAATCTAGATTGTTTTTTCCGATTTCGTGCAAAAAACAGAAAAAAAGCATTTTCGGGTTGTCAATAGACAGCCCTAGAGAAACAAGTATTTGCAAGGATGTGATTTAGCGCACAGTCACAGCACGAAAAATACGAGGCAAGCGGTCAATCCGGCAAAAATCAGGAATACAGGGAGCAAGAGTAAAAAGCAGCGGAGCGCAATCTTGAAATCGTAGAAGAACAGGCGACGGCGCCCCTTCTTGGTCTTGGCGATTTCCGCGCGACAATCCGGACAGATGTTGCCGACCCTGTTGCGCACGCGGATAGCCAAATTGCTCTGCATCGGGGACATCCCGACTTTGTCGTTAAAAGTTTTCTTGCAAACGGAACAAATACACTGCATACGAAGAATTTAGTAAAAGCACAGGGGAAAAGAATCACGTCCCGACACCATCAGAACAATGTTTTCAAGCCAAATCCGACGATGCCGTCAAGATAGTTCTCGCCATTTCTCATCGCATAATAGATGTTCACGCTCCAGTTGCCGCGATACTGCGTAAAGCCGAGGCCGTAACCTTGCTCGCGAGCCCAACCATGTCCCGGCGGCATAGGCCGGTACAGACCCGGCTGGTAGAACACCTCGATGCTCAAGTCATAACCGTCCTGCCAAAGGACCGCCAGCTCGGAGAAGCCGTAGCTGCGACTGCGCAACATGTGGTACTGCATCCCCTTGAAGGAATCGAGGCCGCCCAGCGAGAACAAGTCCATACGCTTGACTGTCGCATCGGTGGGGAAAACGCCGCCGGCCGCACCGGAGAAACGGGAAATGAAGTTGCCGTACAGGGGCATGTACTTCACCATGCGGGCATGCGCCTTGAGGAAGTTGTCCAGGGAATCGGGACGGTCCATTTTCCAGGTAAGGTTGCCATCGATACGCCAACCGCTGCGCGGCAGCACGAACCTGTCGAGCGACACGTAGGACATCTCGAACGAAGAAAGCTTGCCGTCTTCGCTTATGCCGAGGAAAACACCGACAGTAAAGTCGAAGCCGATTTCGCGCGTCACGCCCAGTTCACCGACAATTTCCCTTTCGACGGCATCGTCGTCACCGTACATTTCCTCGTCGAATCGTCCTCGGACAACCAAGTTCCAATTTGTCCCCAGAACCCAGGGTTCCTTGTAGCTGCCGGACATGTGGCGGGAGCCGTCGCCCGTATAGCCTTCCAAAATCAAATCGCGCGCCGTACCGGCGATGTTGTAGAGGTTCACGTCCACCAGGCCGTCCCATACCCCATCTTCGCTGGAATATGTCAGCATGCCTTCCGCCTGCGAAACCGAAGCCTTGCGCATGCTGTAGACGGGGAAAATCCTATTGCGGACAGGATCTCGGAACAGTCGGGTCGGAGCCGTTTTTTCGAAATAGCCCAAGCGAGAAAGCTTGCGTTCCGAACGCTCCAGGTCCGAAAGCGAAACCGGTTCACCCGCCTCGATTCCGCTCAGTTTGCGGAATACCTCCGGCTTCGTGCCACTGGAATCCAGGTTCTCGGCTCCTGCCCAGACATAGCTTACCCCTCGCTGCAGTTCCAGGTTCAATATGCCGGCACTGTCGAGCGAGCCATCCAGCTTTGCACCGACAAAACCGTGGTTCTCGTAGTAGCCGACAAGCTTATCCCTCATGACGAGCCAGGCTTCGCAGGGCTTGCCGACAACGCTTTCCATCTGGGCCTCGTCAAATTCTGAATGTTCGCCTTCCCAGGCAATGCTTGCGATGCGGCATTTGTCGCCGGCGTGCGAAAGTACGGCCAGGAGCAGCACGGCGAGGAACGGCAGGGCGGACAAGGTCCACCCCGCCCGCGAATCGCGAGCCATGCGCATCTGGAGTCTTTCGTTCACGTCAATCATCAAGTCCTCTTCGTCATACCCTCTAGAAATAGGCACGCGCCTCGCTACTCAGTTTCTGGAAGATGTTTTCCTCGGCATCGCCGAATCGAAGCACATAATGGCAAGCCACGGATATATTCTTGTTCAAGTCCAGCGACAGGGACGCCTCGAGCCTGTACGTACGCCCTTCCCCATAACCGGACATCATCTGGTACGGAATGGCGTCCCCGCCACTTTCCATCTGGACTGCGGCAAACTGCACAAAGGCATTGACCTTGTCATCGCGATCGTAGCCGACACGCAGCGAACCTTCCTTCAAATCGGCATCGAACTCGTCACCATAGCTATCGTGACCGTCGCCATAGCGGTAGCGCACCCCGGGCTCCACGTGGAATCCGTCAAGGAAGCTGTACCTGTAGCGCAAGGAACCATCGCGAATTTTCCAGTTCAGAACCTGCAGGGCTGTCAAATCAACCGTTTCAAGCCGACCATTGGCGCCCACATAGTGGTTTTCGGTCATCTGGTATCCAAGCGAGCCCTCATGCCAAAAAGTCTCCTGGAAATACGAGTACGAAGAAAGCGTCTTCTCGTAATCGGCACCAGGCGAATACGATGCCGTAATCCCCCGCGGATGCGCCCATTCGAGGCGGCCTTCCCAAGAAAGCGTTCCCGAGGTAATCTCCTTGAGCCCGGAAGATGTCACCGGGGGGAAATAAAGGTGAAGCCCCGTTGTATCCTCGCCCTCCGAACCGAACGACCCGCCCAAAACAATATCGCGCAAGAATCCGTGCCTAATCCCGAAAGCAGAGGCAGGTCGGAATTCCAGATCGGCGTTGAATGCGGAATTCGACGCAAGGACAGCACCAACAGAATCATTGCGTCCCTTGCCCTCGTATACAAAATTGCCGTTGTCCACGCCTTCGATAAACACTCCCGTCAGGCTGTCGTAGCGGACATCGCCCGTGCCCGGCGCCACCGCCTTGTACACCGATACGTAAGTCTGCTCCTCGGTCATGCCCAACTTGTAAGCGACGCTGCCGTAAATGCATTCACTCCTGTTTCCGAAGTTCGCGTTCAGTTCGCCCACCCACGCATCCTGATCGCCCTCCTCCTCGAGTTTGGAATACTCGTATTGCAGCATGTGGTTGAGCTGGAGATAGCGCCAGTTCGCATCGGCGGACTGCTGCCACACATAGGTCACCAGGGAATCTTCCCACTCGCCATCCGCAGCAAGCCGCTCGCGTTTCTTGGCAAGCTTGGTTCCCAGCGCCTCGCGCACGTTCCATCCGTCGTCCACTAGGGCAATCCCACCTAGCGACCGACCGTAGCCCACCTCATACAGGGGCTCCCCTTTCCGGCCAATCGAATCACTTTCCGTATAGCGGAAATCCATCTCGCCAAAGGGGCGCACCAGCCCCTGCCTGTACTCCGCATTGGCCGTCGCCTGATAGCGAGTGCGTTCCAGGTTCTGCACCGAAGCGACGCGGACTAGTTCCAGTTCGCTGTGAACCAATCTGGCATCGTGCATAAAGCCAACGGCCGCCCTGGATGAATTCCATTCCTCGCCATCGGCACGGCGGTACCCCCACTTTACCGTAGAGAACAGGTTATCCCAAAGTCTCATACGCAAGGCGAGTTCATCATGCCTCAAATTTCCCGAAATACCGCTACTGTCCAAATCCCACTCGTCAACAAGTTTGTACGAATTCCAGTCGCGGTCGGTCCCGACGAACTCGGAACTGCCGAATTCCTCGCCGATATAGTTCCCGTACACCGAAATCGCCAAGGGGAACTTGCGAAGTCCGTAAGAGGAGTCAGAAGTCACATACCAGCGGAAAGCCCGATCTTCAGGACCATCCACCTTGTGCGAGACCGTGTTGGAATCCTTCCGGCTCATGGCTGTTTCGAGATCGGCGTAAAAACGGTGGTCTCCCTGCACGCGAAGCCTTGCCCCCATGCGGTCCGTCCGGGTGGGCCGAACCAATTGGCCAAGCGAGTCATCACGAACAAATTCACTACCATCATCTTTTTTCAGCATGCGGTAATCGTCGTCCGTCCAGCTATTATGCTTAAGGCGATCCACGTCGTTTTCCAATCTGAATCCGGACACGTCCATGTGCACATTCGGGTGACGGTACTTGGCCTTCGCGGCATACATCGTGTAGACATTGTCCTCATCATAAGCATCGTAGTCCACGCGGATTTCGTCATCGTTACCGGGAACAAGCGACCCCTTGAAATCAAGCAGGCCGCCCGCGTAATTGACAACGTAATCTTTTCCACGAACCAGTTCGACGCCGTTGAGCCAAACTTTTTCGGAACCGGGAACCACGGACAAATAGTTGCCTCCAGTCCCAAGCGAATAGCCTTCGCGCTGGCCGCGCACGCCGTTGAACGTGATTGAATAGCGTTCCACCTCGTCCGTACCCACAGCACCGCGCACTTCAGAATAGCCCGCCCGCACACCGACCATCGCACCAAGCGTAGAGCGTTCAAAACCGAACAAGCCCATCGAATCGTCGTGCCAGGTAAAGTCGCCCAAGTGCAGCAAAAAATGCGGGGATTCCACCCTGAAATAAATCTGGTCGACCTCCTGCAACGTAGCTGTCGTCTGGTCCCCCGCCTTGCGGTCGACATCCGAAAGAAGCGCATCCACGTAGACATCGTCCGTCAAAAAGCCCTGGATACTCAGGCGCATTTCCTGGTCCACCTGCGTTCCGCCGTCGCCCACAGTCACCTGCATCGTCTTGTAGCCGTGCGTCTCCAGCTTGGAGCGGGAAACATCCGTCGTATCGGACGGATACAGCGGGGCATTACCACGAACAAGGTAATCCGGGTTCCAGACTGGAAGGGAATCGACGTCCAAGGCAAACGCACAACCCGCGGCAAGCAAAGCCAGGCACACGGAAAGACGCATAGGTGCTACCTATCGGCGGGTACGATGCGGAACTGACGGCTGGAAAGCAGCTTCTGCTTGTCGACCAGGTCGACGCTCCACTCGCCCGGCTGAAGCAACGACGGAGCAATCATGGAAAAACACACATCTCCGGTCAAACTGCAGGGGACGGTCTGCACGGTATCAAGCCCGCGGAACCAGACCGTGAGCAACGTATCGTCCTTGTAATCCTTTATATTGGGAATGGCCGTATAAAAATAGAGACGGATATTTTCTTCAAAAACGCTATCCTGACCAAACGGAGAACCGCTCACGATGTGGCGACAAATGACACTCTGCACCATCGACAGTTCAGACTCGGCAACATCTTGAACAACCTCGTTTTCCATCAGGGAATTCACCATGCGGTGCACCAAGAATGCCAAAAAGACGACAATGACAATCACTGTCGTCTTTCTAAGATAACGTAGTGGCGGAAGCCCAGCCACAAGCACCCCTATCGAACCAGCCTGCTGGTGTTCTGGGTAAATGCAGGCACCGCGTCGACCAGCTTTTCGACAAGCATCTTGTTGAAGTCCTCAATGCGGTTCGGAAGGCGCGAACCCGGGAAGATCTGGACTAGGAGCAACGCCTGGTCCACAGGAGCAATATAGATGGAGCGGTTCTCGCCGCCGTACGAAACGGACTGGAAATTCTCGCCGCCGAGCATCATGCCAATCTGGCGGGCGGAGTCAAACGAGGCCGTGCTGAGAACGGCAAGCGGAGTCGCGTCGGTTCCGATGGAACCCACTTCGGCAATAATGGAACCGTCACGATGGCAAAGGACAACATATTCAGCCTTGACGCTCGCCTGGTAGGCAAGCATAAGACGGCGGACCTTGCCGGCATCTTCCGAATAAATCGTAAAATCACTCATGATAAACCTTTTCGCCTTAAATAAACTTTTTACCGTCTACTTCTTCTTCGGGATGTACGGACGCAATTCGATATCGTCGTCCGAGACCTCCTGATTGGGCTTGGAAAGTTCGCGGCCAAACGTAGGCATGCGCGAAGGGGCAACCGCGCGGGGACGCCCGAACGGGGACGATGTGGCCCCCTTCTGGAACAAGCCCGACCCCGAACTGGCACCGCTAGACGAGACATTACCGCTAGGCGGCTTTGCCGCAAACGACGGCATGCGGAATGGAGATGCGGGGCGCTCCGACTGCGGAGGCGGCGAAGGAGGGGCTGCAGGCGCACGAGGCGGCTGCTGTTGCTGCGGCTGCTGGTCCTTGGCCACGGAAACACCATCCTTGGTCAAGGAAACGCTGTGGACGCCCGTGTTGTTCACACTTTCGGCGGCCTTGCGGAGGAAGCCCTGCTTTACGTTAAACTTCTCGATAACAAGCATGGCGATGGTCTTGAGCGTTGTGACAACGCCCTTGCCATTGTGGGCCGTAGCCGGGAAGAACGGGACCTTGTTGGGGTTCAGTTCCGCATTCATCTCGTCTAAGGTAAAGACGTTTTCCATGTCGCGCTTGTTGTACTGGAGCACGAACGGAAGGTCGTCCAGATCCATCCCATAATCCTGGAGGTTCTGGCGGAGGTTCTGCAGGCTCTCGATGTTTTCCGCCTGGCGGGAACGCTGGGAGTCTGCAACAAAGACGATACCATCGACACCGCGAAGAACAAGCTTACGCGTACTGTTGTAATAAACCTGACCGGGAACCGTATACAACTGGAAACGGGTCTTGAAGCCCTTAATGTCGCCAAGATTCAAAGGAAGAAAGTCGAAAAACAGGGTACGGTCGCCTTCGGTAGCAAGCGAAACCATGTCGGTGCGCTTGTCCTGTGGCATCTTCTGGTGAATGACTTGCAAGTTTGTCGTCTTGCCGCTCAAACCAGGTCCGTAATAAACCACCTTACAGCTAATTTCACGTGTTGCAAAATTTATAGATGACATCTCTAATCCTTGATACTCAGTTTCATAATCTAGTAAAAATCAACAACTTGCGAAAAACGAAAGGGTAAAAAAGAGGCTACGGAGCATGTACTTACAGGCAATCCGCGAGCCGTCGAGACAAAACGGTCCGCAAAGAATCGCATGAAGCCAGAATATAGTGCACATCAGTACATCAAAGAAAACGGTTCTGCCGGGCCAATCGTACACTTAGGCGGGCTATAGCAAAACTTTCCCAATTTGTAAGCCCATTGGAATTTCTTTATTCATTTTACCTGAAATGAAGTATATTAAAAAAAAATCTTAAGGGGAGATTTATATGAGACAAATAAAAAAAGCTTCTATTGTCCTGCTTGCTTGGACATCCCTACTCATTATCGCCTGCGGAGGCTCACGCAGCATGGATGATTCCCATTTTGCATTGATAATTGAGAAGATGCAGGCCGTAATGGAGCAGAAAAATGAAGCCTCGAAAGAACAAGAAATTTCCACCATCTCACTTGAAGCAAACAAACTCCTAATTTCAAAACAGCTAACAAAGGACAATGTTTCAAAATGGGAAATCCAGATGACGGAGTCCATGATAAATAATATTTCAACACAAATCTATCTTGACTGGATGATCTCCGTCAACAAGGGAGAAAAGAAAAACATAATGACCCCCGCTTTTTTCTCTAAACTGAAAGAGAAAAATATGGATATTGTCTATATCCTGAAGAATAAGAATGGAGAAGTCCTTACTCAAATCACAATGAATCCACCGAACATGCAAGAACTAGAGGACTTGTATGCTTTTGAATGGAACGAAAATGCAATCAAACCATCGACAGTTGTCAAGGGAACCATAGTAGATGATCGAGATGGTAAAACCTACAAAACGGTCAAAATCGGAAAACAGACCTGGATGGCGGAAAATTTGAATTTCAAGGCAGGGAATAGCTCTTGCTATGATAACCAGGAGTCCTCATGCGAAGAATACGGTCGCCTATATACATGGGCAGACGCCATGGACAGCGCCGCAGTATTCTCGACAAACGGCAAAGGCTGCGGCGACGAAAACAACTGTTCGCCTACATACCCCGTACGTGGCATCTGTCCCCAAAATTGGCACCTACCGACATTGGCCGAATTCGATTCGCTCAAGGTTGCTGTTGGCGGCAGGTCTATTGCCGGAACAAATCTTAAATCTGCAAGCGGGTGGAATAACGAAGGAAACGGTACCGACGCATACGGCTTTTCCGCACTTCCTAGCGGAAATCGAGTTTTTGGATTAGGAAGTTTTTGGCACAAGGGTAGCAGGGCCTTTTTCTGGAGCGCCACTGAACGTTCTGAAAAAGATGTGTTCCAGATGTTTTTGACTTCTGACAACCAGGAGATAGGTGCCAACGAAATCAAATCGGCATCCCTGTCTGTCCGCTGTGTGATGGACTAGATTGAAAAATTATCTTCAGGACGCCGGATGGCATCCTTGTAGGCTCCGTCAGAAAAGCCTTGACTCCGCATCCCCGTTAATTTATTTTTATGGGGAACAATTATTCAGGATGGTAGCAACATGAAAAAAATCGCACTCTTGGCCGGGGCATGCGCCCTGTTCTTTCTTGTCGCCTGCGGCGACGATTCCTCCACAAGCGTATCGAAAAACGAATCGTCCGACACCGCCGAAGCAACCTCTCCGAAAGAAAAGGACCAAAAGGATTCCGGTTGCACCGTAAAGGAAGCGGAAGAAGGCTTCGACATCATCTGCAACGGGGATTCCATCGACACGATCCATGACGAGGAGACCGAACAAGGAACCTGCCACGTGAAGGACACCGTCAACGCCTCCGGGAACTCCGGAGTGAGAATCACCTGCGGGGATTCCACCCGCATCGTATGGTCTTCCACGACCGACAAGGGCGAAAAAGTTTCGAGCGGCAAGGACAAGAGTTCATCATCCGGTAAAAAGGAGTCCACTGGAAAAAGTTCCTCTTCCGAAAAATCGGAGAAATCTTCTGCGTCCGTAAAAGTGGAAGACACGTCTTCTTCAGGAAAAACAAAGAGCTCATCTTCCGTAAAAGCGGGAAGTTCCTCTTCGTCTGTAAAAGCAGAAAGTACTTCATCCGAAAAGCCTGTTGAAACATCTTCTTCCGCCAAGGAGAAGATTTCGTCTTCTTCTAAATCCGAAGACACCTACTTGCCCCCCATATTGCAGGGCGAGGCACCGGACACCCTAACCTGCAATTCAAAAATATATACCACAGACACCGCCTTCTGCTTCAGGAGTCGACTGACCACAAACTATGCCGTCTACAAGCTTTGTGGCGGATCCGAATACTCTCCGGACATCGCGACCTGTGTCGGGGGCACAATCAAGGTAGAATGTGGCGGCACCGCCTACGACACCCTGCAAAAAGTCTGCCTGAACAACATTCTCTACCCCTTGACCGCCACCGAAAAGGGAATCGAAGGAGTCTACATTGGCGCAAACGACACCACTTACGACAGCAATAATCGCATTGTCAGCGTAAAACCGATTTACTTCGCCAAGGCCAACCTTCTCTTGGTGAAGAAAGGCGAAGGCAACTACGAGGGCGTTGTTCCCGCGTCGCCCGGAATCATTTCGAAAGGAGCACGCGTCAAGTACCACAACGAATTGTACTACGACATTGATGCCGACACCTTGGACCTGTTCGTCTACGGAGACACGAGCGGCTACTTCTACTTGACAGAGATTATTAATTCCAACGACATAGCCGGCAACGACGCCTACGATATCGCCCGGGCCAAGCTGGGCGGGAAATGGAGGCTACCTAAACGTGACGAAATCTGGAGCTTATACATCTACCATAGGTATGGAGGAGGCTCTACGGAAACAATTATCGACCACCACACCGTTTGTTATAACCATATCGACCGTATTCACAAAACCGAAATCGCCCTCCCTAAAACGGGCATCTATACCGATACAGCCTTTATCAACACAACTAATTCCTATAGAACAGATCAATCCTATAATTCATTTTTAGCAGGAAACTTTGAATCAAAATATGCAGAGAACAGACACGGTCTCCCTGTCCGCCCGGTATTCACCGGCGATTGACAGAAACCCTGACTAAAAATCCCTCAGCGGGTTCTTCTCGCTTTTGTACCACTTCATGAATTCGGCAATGCCGTCGTGCAGGCTCCAGTGGGGCTTGTACCCGCATTCCGTTTCGAGCTTTGTCGTATCGGCGTTCGTTTGGTACACGTCGCCCGGCTGCATCGGCAGGAATTCCTTCTTGGCGGATTCGCCGTAAGCGCTCTCGATTTCGGCAATGAAGTCCATGAGCTTGACCGGATGGCTGCACCCGATGTTGTAGAGCTTGTACGGGACCCCGTTCTCGCAGGCGGAGGCAACAGGCATGTGGTCGAGCGCATGCACGCTGCCTTCGGCAATGTCGTCGATGTAGGTGAAGTCGCGAATCATGTCGCCGTTGTTGAACACCTTGATGGGTTCACCCTTCGAAATCGCGCGGGCAAAGAGCATGGGGCTCATGTCGGGCCTCCCCCACGGGCCATACACCGTAAAGTAGCGGAGGCCTGTCATCGGGATGCCGTACAGCTTAGAATAAGCATGAGCCATCAGCTCGTTGCTCTTCTTGCTTGCAGCATAAAGGCTCACAGGGCAATCCACCTTGTCGTCTTCGCTGTAAGGCACCTTGCTGTTGAGGCCGTACACGGAACTGGAGGAAGCGTACAAAAGGTGTTTCACCTGGTTGTGGCGACACGCTTCCAAAATGTTCATGAACCCGACCATGTTGCTCTGCATATAGGCGTAGGGATTCGTGATGGAATAGCGGACGCCCGCCTGCGCAGCGAGATGCACCACCTTGTCAAATTTTTCTTCGGCAAAAAGTTTGTCAATAGAATCCTTGTCCGCAAGGTCCATGCGTACAAAACGCGCACCGGGAAGCACGGAACTCACAAGCATCTTGGCAAAAGGAACTTCCACGAACGGTTGGCCCGAGACTTCGCAGAAACCATTTTCGCAAAGCCTACCATACTTGAGGCGGACGTCGTAGTAGTCGTTGATATTATCCAGCCCGACCACTTCGTCGCCACGCAGCGCAAGCATCGCCATAATCTTCGAGGCGATAAATCCAGCCGCACCAGTCACAAGAATCTTCATCTTAAACCGAATCCTTCTTTTCCCGAAATTTAGCAGTTTTTCACTAATGCTTCCATGCAGCAAAAAGAAAAAAGGACAAAATAACGGACAAAAAAATCCCCGCCACCATCGCTGGTAGCAGGGATTTTTAAAGTTCCAAAAGGAGAACTTATTAAGCCTTGTTCAGGCGATCCTGGATCATGTCGATGATTTCGGAGAGTTCCTTCGGGAGGTGCTTGCCGAACTTCGGATAGTGGTTTTCCTTAACGTCGGCGAGTTCCTTCTTCCAGCCTTCCACGTCAACCTTCGTG
>Ga0129306_1000914_pt1 | contig 39439 bp, 39 predicted proteins | sample P827metagenome_FD_94438 | JGI IMG/M metagenome (GOLD analysis project Ga0129306, IMG submission 94438) | Capybara group fecal microbial communities from Wisconsin, USA - P827 metagenome | ecosystem: Host-associated > Mammals > Digestive system > Large intestine > Fecal | place: USA: Wisconsin... | reverse complement strand
CGTAAAGCTTACGTTCTGCCTTGTCGAAATCCTTGAAATCCGGGAATCCGAACCAGTCATCAAACAGGTTTTCTCCAAAAAGACTCGGTACTAACATCATAATTGCCTTGTCTCCTTTACTCTTATGGCTTCTGCCATTCTTCTGAGCAAGGGGGACGGAGTGTTTGGATCGTTGGAACTTTAAGTCCTTGCGGTCTTCTCTGTTCCTCTGTTCGATTCTCATTATACTCGAATTATTAGCACTTGCAAGAGGTGAGTGCTAATTTTCTGTGAAGCTTTTGTGAAACCTTCTCCCGGACCGGTTTCCTTTTACATTGCCGGTTATTTCCGCAGAAACCCGACGATCCGGTCCTGAAACTCCTGATAGAAGGGTTTCTCGTCGGACGCTCCACGGTACGGAATCGACCTCTCACAGCGACCCGCGCTCTTCTGTTTTTTAGTACCTTATGGCTTGCTGCACGCTCCCCGGTACGGAATCACCCCACAGCAGCAGCTCCGCTCTTCCCCGACAACATAAAACAGCTGTTTACCCAGACAGATCAAGGGTAAACAGCTGTTTTCACCAACGCATTTTGTCCGGCTTCGCAGGCCCTTACACGTTCTCGTCCTTCCCGAGCCGCAGATAAACAGTGAGCATCATGGTCGTAAAGCTTGCGGTGCCGCCGACCACATTGGAGACCGGCTCCGCCATATAGACACCCCGCACCCCGAGCCCCGCGATGTGCGGGAGCAGGAGCGTCAGAGGCACCACCAGGATCACCTTGCGGAACAGGGAGAAAAAGATGGCGCGCCGCTTCTTCCCGAGCGACTTGAACGTATTCTGCGCGACCGTCTGGAACGACTGGAACACGAACGCGAAGAAATAAATGTGGAGCCCGGGCACCGCCGCCGCGATCAGCTCCGGGTCTGAGGTGAAGATCCGGATAAACGCCTGCGGGAACCGGAGGATCAGCGCCCACAGAAGAAGCGAGTAGGCGACGCACATCAGCAGCACGTCGCGGATGAACGACTTCAGCCGCGTAAAATCACGCGCGCCGTAGGAAAAGCTCTCCGCCGGCCCCGCGCCGTTCGCGAAAGCCAGGATCGGAACGTCCACGATCGACCGGACCGACGAAATGATCGTGTAGACCGACACCGCCAGATCGCCGCCGAAGGACGCAAGAGTCGAGTTGCACACGATCGCCACCAGACTGTTCGTGAAGGTCATGATGAAATTGACGGTCCCCAGACTCGTCATCTCCCCGACCAGCGGGAGGTCCAGGCGGTTCAGCGGAACAAGCTTCAGCCGGAGCTCCGCCGCCTGGCTCTTCAAAAAGCGCACGGCGAACGCCGCGGACAGGAACTGCGAGATCACGGTCGCCACCGCCGCGCCGCGGATCCCGAGCCCCAGCCCGAAGATCAGGACCGGATCGAGGACGATGTTGGACGCTGCGCCGATAAAGACGGTCAGCATTCCCGTCTGCGCGAAGCCCTGCGCGTTGATGTAGGGGGTAAGCCCCGTGGAAAGCATGAACGGGATGGTCCCGATAAGATAAATGCGGAGATAATCCATCGCGAAAGGCAGTGTCTTCTCCGAAGCGCCGAGCGCCCTGAGGACCGGCTCCATCGTCAGGTAGCCCAGAAGGCACAGGACCACGCCCAGAAGAAGAAGGATGGAGTTCGCCGAATTCATGATGAATTCCGCGCGCTCCCTGTCCCCGCGCCCGCGCGCCATTGCGCAGAGCGGCGCGCCGCCGAAGCCGTAAAGGTTCGCGAACGCCATGATCATCAGGATCACCGGAAAACAGAGGCCGATGCCGCCGAGTGCCAGTGTCCCGACCTCCGGGATGCGTCCGATGTACATCCTGTCAACGATGCTGTAGAGCAGGCTCAGGACCTGCGCCACCAGCATAGGGACGCCGGCTTGGAGGACCACGCTGACGGGACTTCCGCTTTCAAAATCGATTTGTTTCTGTTTCATATATCCGGTCTCTCTGTATCTGTTCTTCCTGTATCCTGCCTTCTCTGTCTGTCCGTTCTCTGCCTGGCCGTTCTCTGCTCAGTCATTTTCTGCCAGACCATCCACTGCTCAAGCCGTTCTGTGTCCGGCTTTTTCTGCCCGGCCGTTCTCTTCTCAGTCATTCTCTTCCAGCTGTTCTTTTCCCAGCCGTTCTCTGCCCGGCCATCCCCTGCCCAGCCGTTCTCTGCCAGGCCGTTCTCTGCTTCAGTTCACGGTATAGCAGTCATAGCGGATGTTCCTGCAGACGATCGAATGTCCGGCCTTCTTCCCCGCAAGGAAGGGCCCCTTCACCGGCCGCTTCACGACGATCCTTCTCGGTCCTGCCGAGACGGCCGCCTCCATAAGCTCCACCTCATCGCTGCAGGGAGCCTCAAGCGTTTTGAAAAGCTGGAGCTTCTTTGTGCTGACGCCGGACTTCTGCTTTTCCGGGAACATCGGGTCAAGGTAGATGACGTCCGGCTTTTCGGAAAGGCTGGCCAGCACGTCGATCGAATTCCCTTCCCGGAGCTCCATCCTTCCCGCAGTCTCGGCGGTGCCGGGATCCCTCTTCGCGCGCTCCAGCGCGTCGCGGAGCAGTGCGCAGATCACCGGATTATACTCACAGAGGATCACGGAAAAACCGGCCGCCGCAATAATGAACGAGTCCTCCCCGAGGCCTGCGGTGCAGTCGACTGCAAGCGGCCTCTCCGGCAGATCCTTCAGCTTCACCGCGCGCAGGAGCTTCTCATGCTGCAGATGCCCGCCTGTGATCCGCGGAAGCAGCTCCGTAAAATCCCCGCGGAGCGCCATCTTTCCCTGCACAAGGGACAGGCCGTCCGCTCCGAGGCTCAGGTACTGCTCCTCCGCTGCCGCAGCGCCGGGGTCCGTGACTGTCTCCACCTGAAGCTTTGCAGCCAGCTGTGCGGCCTCCTCCGAAAACGCGGGGTCCTGTACCAGGATCTTCATTCCGTCTGTTCCTCCGAACTCAGTTTCCTTTTGCTATGGAAAATATTATAAAAGCATTCACAGTCCCCGTCAAAGCGTATTGCTCCCCCCTATGTACTGCTCTGCTTCTGCGTACTGCTCTGCTTCTGCGTACTGCTCCCTTCCGGTGCACTGCCCCCTTCTGTCGTACTGCCACCTTCCGGCGTACTGTGCCGCTCCCGGCGTTTACGCCGGCCGCACGCGGCAGAACCACGCGGCTGCCGCGTGGTTTTCGGACAGACAAAAAACGACCCGCGGCGCAGGATATTTTATCCTTCACCGCGGACCACTGTCTTCTCAGTTTCCTGAACTATTGATCACTATCACTATTTACTACTGTCACTCTTTATCACTGTCACTCTTTGTCACTGTCACTCTTTATCACTGTCCGGCGGGAATGCCGCCGCTTAACCCGCTTTTTGATTCCTTAATTCCGGATCGGCTCAACGTACATGACGTCCCCGCCGGAGACGATGGTCCCTGCCTGGCTTTCCCGGACAGTCCCGGCCGCTGCTGTCCCTGCGGTATCCGTCTGCGCCGCGCCCGGTGCCTGTACCGCAGCCTGAGTCGTCTGCGCTGCCTGTGTGGCCGCCTGCGTCGCCTGAACTGTCTGCGTGGTCCCCTGCGCTGCCTGAGCCGCTGCCGCAGTCCCCTGCGCTGCCTGAGCCGCAGCCGCAGTCTCCTGCGCCGCCGGCGTCGCTGCCGCAGCGGTCTCCTGTGCCGCCTGGGTCGCGCCCGGCGCCATGATCTGCGCCTCACCGGCTGCATTTTCCGCAGGAGAATCATCCCCTGCGCCAGCTGCTGCCGTCTCCGCCGTCACCTGCGTGCTCCAGCCCTTGTCCGCGTAAAGCTGCTCGCGTCCTACGCGAAGCTCCTTCGCGAGGTCGTAAAGCACCTCCTTGTTTCTCTGCCAGATGCCCTCAAGGTCCGATTCCGGGAGCGGGCAGGTCCCGAGTCCCACCTCGACCGTGACGCAGGGAACATTCATCACTTCCCCGAGCCAGGTCTTCAGGCTTCCTATGCCGGTCCCGCTCGCATCAGCCGCGACGATCGAATAGCCGGTGTCGCGGTTGATGATCTCCGCGAGCTCATAGCTTCTCGTGTTCGCCGCCTCAATGGAGGTCGGCGCGTGCCAGTAAAGGATCTGTCCCTGGGCGTGGTAGCTCAGCACCTCGTCGAAATGCGTGCCCCGCACCAGCTGGGCGACCGCCCTCGTCTCGGGCTCGGACTCCGGTGACGGCCCCTTGTAGAGGTCATTCGACGGCTTCGAGCGGAGGTCGTTCAGCCCCTCCCAGCCGTTCGTCCGGAAGTTCCGGTTCAGGTCCACGCCGGTGCCGGTATTCTTCCACTTGTTGAGGTACCAGATATACTTGTCCGCGTTTTCAAAGAGGCCCCAGTCGGACCAGCTCTTCATGATCCCGTTCACCGTGTTCTTCATGTTCTGGGTCTTCATGCCGTTCACGCCGTACTGGGAGATAGCCACGCCGTCCGGATCCATCATGGGGATGATGTAGATGCAGACGCCCGAAAGCACCTGGTCATGGGCGGCCGACCGGTCCAGAATGTCCTTCACCTGCCGCATGATGAGCGGCGTGGTGATATATTCCCTTCCGTGCATGGTCCCGACGACCAGGATCTTCTTTGACGCCGACGGGTCTCCAAGGACCACCTGCCAGATATCGCGCCCGTCCGGGGTCTTCCCGATGGAGCTGTACCGGTAGCCGGTTCGCCCGTTCAGCGCGGCAAGGTCCGCGCCGAGCTGCTCAAAGGTATACATGCCGGAACCGTTGAAATAATAGCCTCCGGATTTCTGCGCGGTGGCGCGCGGCGTAAACTCCGGAATGGTGAACGACGCAGTGCTTCCCGCGGAACCCCCGTTCCCCTTTCCGACGACACCTGCATGGCTCTCGGACACACCTGCCCACGCCGCGGAAATAAGCATGACCGCCGCAAATGCCGCAGCTGCCTTTCTGAATCCGTCTGTCAGTTTTCTCCTCATATAAAAACGCTCCGTTCTGTTCTCGGGTCTCACGGGAAGACCGGCCCGCCTTCTCCGGAATCAGGAAAACGGCACACCGGGAGCCGGTGTGCCGCGCATACTCTGACTGCCTGTCTCAAAGCATATCAGAAAGAGAGTACAAAGTCCTGTTCATTTCTATTAAGATTCTTTGACACTTGCCGCCTGGGATCCCACACGGACCGCCAGTCACCAGAGATCCTGCAGGATCCACTTGTTCACGACCGTGCCGTTGCAGAGCTGCACGTACGCGCTGGTCTTCATGTCGGAGGAGTACCAGGTGTAGGTGACGTACTCCTTACGGAGCGCGCCGAGCGCGTCGTTCGAGGTCTTCTCGAACAGCTCGTGCTGCATTCCGAGGAGCTCCGTGACCTCTTCGTAATTCATCCCGTTCTGTACCTTGTCGAAGTCCTCCTGATTAAGGAACCAGCACCTGTCGCTCGTGGTGTCGATCCACTGGCCCCAGCAGTTGTAGCAGTCGCCGTCGTCCGCGATCCCGCTGACCAGGGGAAGGGAGCCGGTATCGTCAAACCAGTACCACTCGCCGTCCTCCTCGTCGAGGATCCACTCGCTGACAGCGTGGGTGCCGTCGTCCTTCACGTAGTACCAGAGCGATTCATCGTAGGTCGAATCGAAAAACTCAAGCGGCGGCGACCAGTGCGTCCATTCGCCCGCATAGGCGCCCGTCACATGTAGCAGGCTGAGCAGGGCCGCTGCCGCAAGGGTCCCCGCAAGCCTCAGTCCAGTCCTTCTCATGTCTGTTCTCCTTTTTTATATCAATACCTCAGTCAGCCCTTCGGCGTGATCCACATCAGCGCCATGATCAGCTCTTCGGCGTGATCTGCATCAGCCCCTCATTCACTCCTTCGGCGTGATCGCGATGACACGCACCGGCAGTCCGGTCGCGCCCTCGATATTGATCCAGCTCACCAGGACGATCGCCCCGCACGGCGCGACCTTGTCCAGGTTGTTCAGGACCTCGACCTGCAGGTGCCCGTTGTCAAGCACCCAGCGCTCGCACGCAAGGTCCTCGGCCGCTGCCGCCTCCTTCGAGGCGTCCGTATCAAGCGTCTCATGGCCGTTCATGGCAATGCCGCGCTCGTTGTAAAGGAACTGAAGCGCCGGAAGCGACCAGCCCGGGAAGTTTTCGCTCCCGTCCTCCGCGGATCCGGACATCGCGGCCATATCCGGCCAGTTCTTCGCCCAGTCCGTTCGGAGCGCCACGAACGCGCCCTCCGGGATGCGGCCGTACTTCGCCTCATACGCCTCGATGTCGGAGATCTGGATGGAATAATGAACATCCTCCGCCACCTTGTCCGTGATGTCGATCACGCAAAGCGGGAATGCCATGCTCTCCGCCCCGTACGCCTCAGAAAGCGCCTTGCCCTTCGAGAAATGCCCCGGGAAATCGATGTGCGTGCCGAACTGGCCCGGGAACTTGAAGGTCTGGATCAGGCACTCGAGCATGGGATTGCCCCAGTCGAACACGGTCCTTCCGACGTCCACGCTTCCCTCCGGGATCCCGCTCCACACGGGACTCTCGTTGTTCATCAGGTGTGTAAGGTCCACCCACTCATAATTCTCCTTCAGCTCCTTAAGGATCTCCCAAAGCCTCAAATCGCCCATACCTGCACCTCCTTTAAAACAACCAGCAAGATACTTTTACGGCCGGTCCTGCCCGGCCTCCACATAAACAGAATAACATAGAAGGGCCGCCGTAAGGAATACAAAAAGTCCTCTTTCTTTCCCGCGCAGGCGGATCAGAAAGAGGACGATGCCGCCGCTTCGCCGCCTCAGTCCCTCACCCGGTAGACCGAGGAGGACTGTACCGCAGTCCCGTCTTTATCATAGACCGTATTGTAAAAAACCAGCTCCTTCTTCGAACGGCGGAACGTAAGGACCGTCTCGAGCTTCCGTCCCACCGAATCGGATCTCAGAACATAGCGCCCGTCAGCCTCCTTGCGGAAGAGCATCTCCGTCTCATGCTGGCCCTTGTAGTCATAACCCTCCAGAAGGCGGATCTCCCCCTCCCGGGTGCCGCCCATGCGGAAATAATGCGTGTATCCGCTCCCCGCCATGTCCGTATCGTAAAATTTCGCCTCTCCAAGCCGCACCGCGTCATAGAGGACCTGGTCGGTGACCCGCTTTTCCGCGCGGCCGTCCACCGTCCAGGCGCCGTTCCGGTTCACGGTATAGCCGTCCGGCGTGACCGTGTCCGCGTACATGATCCCGGCGCCGTCGAACGCGTAGCACTCCGCCTCGCCGTCCGCGTTGCCGTCGATCCACGCCCACATATTTGCAAAATAAGCCCCGTTATCGCCGCGGTATCTCCACACAGCTCCCGCAGAGCCATCTTCCGCGCCTGTAAGCTCCCACATTCCCGCATATGCCGCTGCCGGCACCGTCAGCGCAAGACACGCTGCCGCCGCTAAGCTGATGAATAATCTTACCTTCCGCATACTGGTCTCCTGTCTGCCGCACGCTGCTCCCGCGCTTCCGCAGCCGCTTCCATACATCCGGCTTCCGCCCCGGTGCTTCCGCCCGCAGCCGCCTGTCCCGCGGCATTCCTCCATAATCAGTTCTCTCTCTCAGTTTTAACAGATTCGGGAGACCGGGACAATACACAGTTCCCCCGGGCATGTCATCCGCGCGCCAAACGCTGCTTCTCTCTTGACATCGACCGCAAAATACGCTATTTTTACCATTGAACGGGGAGCTCTTCAGAGGGCTGAGAGGAAGCGCAAAGCTTCGACCTGACCTGATTTGGGTAATGCCAACGTAGGGAAATAGAAAGCACTTTTAAGCTGCTCCGTCGTTCAATATGCGGAGCAGCTTTTTTGCGCGGTACGGCCGGGAATCGGACGCCGTATCTGTGCAGAAACCATGGTTTTTCGTTCATGGAAAAGCGGGGAAGCATATGGAAATACCCGCCGGCGTCAAGGCAAACAGCCTGTCTTGAGGGGGAGCGCCCTGGAGGCAGCCGGAGGGAAGCGATGGGAGGCCGTGTTCCGGCATGAGAGGAAGCCAGTAAGCTTCGACCGGTCCGCGGGCGGACTATGCCCTGCCGCGGGCATTCCGGAAGGAGTCGCTTTCTGTTTCCATACCCCTTCGGAGAAGATCCTGAAGCAGTAAGAAAGGAGAATTCTCAAAATGAACGAAAAAAATGAAATGACCAGGAAACTTGCCCTTGCCGGCATCCTTGCCGCAGTCGGCGTCGTCGGCGGAACGCTTTCCGTTCCTGTCGGCTTTACGCGCTGCTGCCCGACCCAGAGCGTCGTCAACGTGATCGGCGCCATCTTCCTGGGACCGGTCTACAACCTCTGCGTCGCATTCGTCATCGCCCTTCTCCGCAACATCCTCGGGACCGGCACCATCATGGCGTTCCCGGGCAGCATGTGCGGCGCCCTCCTCGCGGGCCTTCTCTACAAGTACCGCAGCAGGCTCTACATGGCCTGCCTCGGCGAGTGCATCGGCACCGGCATCATTTCCGCGTTCCTCGCCTATCCGATCGCGACACTGATCCTCGGCAGAGAGTGCGGTGTCTTCACGTACGTGATCCCCTTCATGACCGCGGCAGTCACCGGCGTGATCCTTGCGACACTGATCGTGACGCTGCTTGAACGGAGCGGCGCGCTGCGCGCTATGAGCCGTATGGCTTCAGGAGATTAAATATGGTCGTCTGGATGTCCACAAAGTTTCCCGTGGAGATCCCGGCGGTGTTCGGGGCAGAGATCTTCTGCCCCGAAAGTTTTGCCGCGGCGGTCTCCGCGAAGGGTCTCGCGCCCGCGTACCTTGGCATCGCGGCTGATGCCGGCCTGAGCGAGGATCTCTGCGCCTACATGCGGATCGGGCTCGCCGCAGCGGAGCTCCTCAGCAATAAAAAAGAAGCCGGCTCCCCGGCTTCCTCCGTCCCTCAGGACAGTAAAGCGGCATATGCAGCCGACTCCCGGCTTCCTCTCCCGCCCCGTCCCGACGCGCTTCTCTGCTGCACCAACATCTGCTCCGGCATGATGAACTGGTACCGCGGCATGGCGCGGCGGCTCAGCATCCCGCTGTTTCTTCTCGATATCCCGCTCCGCGGAACTGCTGAAACTGCTTCTTTCAAGGCTGCCGCCCCGGCAGGTACAGTCGATGCTGATCTGCATGGGGCTGATGCTGCGGCACACACAGTCAATGCTGTCCCGGGCGAGGTCCCGCCTTCCCTTACAGCGTACCTCCGCGGGCAGGCGGAGGAGATCATCCGGGGCCTTGAAAGGATCTCCGGGACCGCATGGAGCAATACCCGTTTTTTCGAGGTCACGGATGCCGTCCGGGAATCCACGGACGCCTGGGAGGCGCTTCTCCGGCTGTCGGAGGAGGACCCCTGCCCCTTTGAAAGCTTCGAGCTCTTCGACTTCATGCCCGTGATGGTCACGGAGCGCTGGAAAAAGGAGACCGCGGAAAAGCTCCGCGGGATCGAACGGCAGGTCAGGAGCCGGATGCGCTCAGGTATGCCTGGCAGCGCAGAAGCTCATCCCGCAGAGACGTCCGCAGAGACGTCCGCAAAAACGTCCGCGGCGATGTCTGCAGAGACGTCCTCAGAAAAACAATACCGTGTGTTTTTCGAAGGGACGCCCTGCTGGCCGCACGTTCCCGCCATGAAGGCGGCGCTGGACCGCGCGGGCATGCGGATCACCGCGGACACGATCACCCCGTCCCTCTCCTTCCGCTACGAGGACTTCGACGGAATGCTCGCCGCGTACTGCAGGACCATCAACGGCTCGCCCTTCGCGGAGGGTGCGGCAATGCGCCTTGGCCTGGTCCGCCGGAGCGAGGCGGATGCCGCCGTCATCCACTATAACCGCAGCTGCCGTCCCTGGTGCGGGACGCTGCCGGAGACCGTGCGGACCCTGCAGGAACGCGCAGGCATTCCCGCCTTCTCCTTCGAGGGCGACCAGGCGGACCCGTCCGCGTTCCACGAGGCGCAGTTCGCGAACGGCGTGGCCGGGCTCAGGGAAATGCTTGAATCTAAGGCTCAGTCTCCTCAAGAAGCGTAACGAACATCCGGACCGCCGTGTCCAGGATCCGGTCGTTAAAATCATATTCCGGCGTATGGAGCGCCGGATAATGCTCCCCGTTCCCGATATAGAACATCGCGCCGGGGCACGCCTTCAGGTACCACCCGAAATCCTCGGAGGCGCGCCACGGCGTTTCCATGTCAAAGACCCGGAACCCGTTCCTCCGCGCGGCCGCGCGGACCAGGGCGGCGCATTCCGGGTCGTTTCTTGTCTCCGGGAAGGGATCATGCACCTCGAAGGACACGGCAAAGCCGCCCTCCTTCGCGAGCGCCTCCGCATGGCGGCGGATGTCCTCCTCAAGGGCGGACAGGTCTTCATCCCGGTCCGCGCGGAGGGTAAACGAGATCTCTCCCTCGCCCGGGGAAACGCCGAAATCCTTCCTGCCCAGAGACAGGTCCACGACCGTACAGAGTATTAGACGGTCATGGCCGGCGGCCAGCTCCCTTGTAACCATCTTCTCTGCAGTCCGCATCGTCTCAGCCGGCTCTCCTGCGGCCCGCATCGTCCCGGCCAGCTCCTCTGCTGCCCGCACCATCTCCGCGAGCGCGGCTGCCGGGTTCCGGCCGTTTTCCGGCTCGCTTGCGTGGGACGTCCTGCCGGTGAAACGCACCGTAAGCCCTCTGGAAGCGCACTGTGTAAGCGAGCTGCTCACGACCACCGCGCCCTCAGGATAGCCGCTCCGGTTGTGGAAGGCAAAAACACGTCTGACCCCTTTTTCATTTAGTATTTCCGCGCAGGCCTCCCCGCCCTCGCCCGTCTCCTCCGCCGGCTGGAAGATCAGCCAGACCGGAACGCGGACCTCCGCTTCGGAAAGCGCCAGCGCGAGGCCGCAGAGCGCGGCGGCGTGGCCGTCGTGTCCGCACTTATGCGAGACGCCCTCGTTCTGTGAAGCATAGGGAAGGTCGATCGTCTCCGGGACAGGAAGCGCGTCGAAATCCGCACGGAAGGCGATCCCGCCCGCAAGCCCGGGCATCCGGCTCTCTGCTTCCCGCGTCTCCCCGCAGGCTGGTCCTGCGGCACTCTCCGGTCCGCCCGCGTCCGCCTCCGGTATTTTATATGCGCAGAACCAGGCCCCGCGGTCCAGGATCCCGAGGCCGGTGTGCTCTTTTATGAACTCCATGAGCCGCTTCTTTGTCTCCGTCTCATGCCCGGAAAGCTCCGGGTGCGCGTGCAGCGTGTGCCGCAGCGCGACGATCCGCCCGTCAGGCATAGGCGACACGCTTTCCCGCGGGACGGTCCATGAAATCCGCCGTAAGCTTCATGACCCTTCGGAGATTCACGATGTCCGTGTCGACGTCGCCCGTCTCAAGCGAGTGGTTCGCGCCCTCGAACAGGTAGAGCGGCTGGCCTATACGCCGGCAGCCCTCCTCCACGGCGGCATTGTCCGGCTCCCACGGATCCGCCGTCCCATGGAACATGATCCCCTCGCCTTCCGCGAAGAGGAAGGTGTGCCTCATGGGCGTGTACGAAATGCTCCGCGCGCGGATCCCGTTCGCTTTCCGGAACTCCGCCGCCACGATGGTGCCGATGCTCTTCGAAATAAACAGGATCTCCGTGTACGAGCCCCAGTCCACGTCCGAAAGGATCTCCCGCGCCTCCGCCGCCGCGCTGTCGAACGCCGCCTGCATCTTCGCGGCGTCGCCCCGCATGTTCTTCGGGAAGTTCCCGTAGCTTACGCGGCAGATCTCGTAGCCCCGCTTTTCCGCAAGCTTCGCGGCAAAATAAAGAAGCGGCCGGTCAAAGGTGTAGCCGACCCCCGGAAAAAGGACCGCTATTTTCTTCGCATGAAGCATTTTTCTGTCTTCCATCATTTTCCTGTCCTCCTGCCTCTTTTTTATCATCCGCGGCTGTCCCTGTAAACCTTGCATCCTGTATTTTGCAGGCGCGCCCCTTCCGGTCCCGTGCCTTCCGCATTTTCCGGGCGCATTTTCCGATTCCATGGTACAATAGTGCTGCATGCGGGAGCATTTCCCGCGTCCGGCGGTACGACCGCCCGCCTTCAGGGAGCTTCAGGAGGACAGGCTGTATGGAATACATTAAAAAAGGAAAAGAACGCACGAAGGAAGATCTTTCCAATCTCCGGAAGACCGTTTCCGGGATCATCGACAACGTCATCGAGAACGGCGACAAGGCACTCAGGGAGTACAGCGAACGGTTCGACGGCTTCGTCCGCGCGTCCGTCCGCGTAAGCCGTGAGGAGATCGACGCCGCGTACAGAAAGGTCACGGAGGAAGAGCTCCGCGACATGAAGGACGCGCTCGCGAACATCCGCGCCTTCGCGGAAGCGCAGCGCGCCACCATCACGGACATCGAGGACTTCGAGCCGCGGCCCGGGATCCATCTCGGGCACCGGGTCATGCCCGTCGCGTCCTGCATGTGCTACGTCCCGGGCGGGCGCTTCCCGCTCTACTCCTCCGCCATGATGCTGGTCGCCCCGGCGAAGGCGGCGGGCGTGAAGCGGATCGCTGCCTGCTCTCCCGTCGTCCACGGCACCGGGGACATCAACCCCAGGACGCTTGTCGCGATGGACCTTGCCGGCGCGGATGAGATCTACGCTGTCGGCGGCGCGCAGGCGATCGCGGCCTTCGCGTACGGCACCGAAAGCATCTGCCCGGTCGATGTGATCGTAGGTCCGGGCAACCAGTTCGTCGCGGAGGCAAAGCGCCAGTGCTACGGCCAGGTCGGCATCGACTTCGTCGCCGGCCCGAGCGAGGTCCTGGTCATCGCAGACGGCAATGCGGACCCGAAGGCGCTCGCGGCGGATCTCCTTGCGCAGTGCGAGCACGACCCGAACGCGAAGGGCATTCTGCTCGCGACAGAGCGGGAGCTCGCAGACAAGGTCATCGCCGCCGTGGAGGCGGAGCTTTCCTGGCTCCCCACCGCCGGAATAGCCCGCCAGTCCTGGGACACCTACGGCGAGGTCGTGGTCCTCGACAGTATCGACGAAGCGGTCGATACCGCGAACAGCTACGCCCCGGAGCACCTTGAGGTAAATGTGAAGGATCCGGAGCTCCTGGTCCCGCGGCTCACGAATTACGGCTCGCTCTTCCTCGGGGCCAATACCGCCGAGGTCTTCGGCGACTACGCTTCCGGCACGAACCACACCCTGCCCACGGTCAGGGCCGCGCGCTACACGGGCGGCGTCTACGTCGGCACGTTCTTAAAGACCTGCACGCACCAGAGCATGACCCCGGAGGCATCCCGCGCGCTCGCCCCGCTCGTCGAGCGGATGGCGAAGGGCGAAGGCCTCGAAGGGCACGCGTTCGCGGCAAGCTGCAGAAAGTGACCCGCACTCGAAATGACCCATGCGCCGGCATCACCCGCGGGTGATGCTCCTGCCTGCCGCTCTGCCGGCCGGCTGAAAGGAGGCTTCCCGTGTTTTTCTTCCGGAAAAAGGAAAAAACGCCGCGGACCCCGGTCGCGTACGACCACACGCGGCTGAAGCCCGCCATCCGCAGCAGCATATGTACCGGGGAACGGGTCGCCGGCTTCCAGGACCTTGAGACCGGCACCTTCCGCGAGATCCAGCTGCTGCGGTCCGACAGTGACCTTGAGGAATTTCTCCAGACCTACGGCCTCCGGAAGGAGGACGTACCGATCATCTACTGAATCAAAACGAACAGGCCCCGGTCCCCGGACCGGACACGGACGGAACATATCATGAACCTGCAAAAACAGCCGCGCTTATTCAGCGCGGCTGTTTCCTGTCAGATAGTCGATCCATATTCCAGGCTGCACATTGTACACGAACACATGGAAGCAGAGGCCTTTGCCCCGGTCCTCCACGGACCACGCCTCCATCTCCACGCCGCGCGCCAGCCGCTCGTTTCCTTTGAAATACGGCGTGACACGGTACAGGACGCGGCCGTCAGACCGTTCCAGGTACCGGGCGGTCATGATCTCGTACGGGAGCATCCCCTCCGTGTTCATGTACCGCGTACCCGTGATGAGGCTCCGCTCGTCTCCCTCGTGCCCGGTCAGCGCGTAAGCGATCAGGTGGCACCGGTTATAAAGGTACGGCGGGTCCGCGTCCACGATCTCCGGGTACTTTTCCTGGACCCATCCCGTCGGGCGGATACCCGGGGTGCTGCCCCGCTTTTCCGACGGCATCATCCCGCGGGACAGAAGGGCAGCGGCAGGTCCGCACCGGCCCAGGAGGTCCGGCTCGCTGTACGTCTCCCCCGTGATGCTCCGGAGGTCCTCCTCCGTAAAGCCGGGGACTCCGCCGTTCAGCTCGATCACCGGCTCCCCGGCATAGTCCGGGATGCTTTCCGGCGAAAGGGCCGTCACACTCCCCGCAAGGCCCCCGCTGCCGCCCTCCGGCACCCGCCCGGCGCCGCGGAGGGCAAGAAGCTCCCGCCCGGCAAAAAGGACCGCCAGGCAGAGAAGTATGAGCACGAAGGGCAGGGAGGATCTCCCCCTGCCCCGGTAGTTTCTGTATCCCGTAATGCTTCCTCCTGTCAGACGCCGCAGACTGCCCGGGCGCGGTGTATCCCCCGGCTGCCATGTCTCCCGCCAGGCACAGGGCATGCTTCACGTCGCCATGTTTCCCGCCCGGTTTAAACGATCGTGTACCCTGCAGCTCCGAGCGCAGCCATGGCCCGCTCGAAATTCTCTTCCTTCACCAAAATGTAGTCCGTATTGAAGGTGGAGACGGCAAAGATCCCGATCCCGTTCTCCGCCAGCACGCCGGACAGCTTCGACAGGATCCCGATCAGGGAAAAGTCCAGCACGCCCTGGATGCGGAAGCCGCGCCAGCCGTCCTCGCGTTCGACCGTGTCCGCCGGGGTATCCTCCGTCCGGCAGACAAGCGAGATCTCCTCATCCGTTTTCCCGAGAAAGTAAAAATCCTTTCCGAGGTCGATGCCGGCAGTCCCCGGCAGTTTACATACGGTCATCCCGCCGTCTATGATCTTAAGCTCCATAACGTGATCCTTTCAGAAATCATCATCCTCATCCGTTCCGAGCCCCCGCGCGAGGAGCTCGTTGTACTTCGCGTTGGCCTTTTCGGCTTCTTTCTTCCGGATCCAGCGCTCGCGGTCGCTCATGATCGCAAGCATCTCGTCCGCGATCTCCTCGGCCGAACGCGGTCCCGCGTTGCGAAGGTAGTTCGTCATGCGGCGCATCGTCTTTTCCGAGCCGAGATTCTTCGCGATCATCCTGCCGAATTCCTCCGGATAGCCCATGCGGACAATGGTCCCGACCAGCTCACCGTATGCCTCTTTCCAAGATTCCTGCGCACCCATATAAACCTCTAAACCTCCCTGGTAAACAGCCGGCTCTCCTCTGCCACGATCAAGTCAGCTCTCCTGCACAACGGTCATGCCGGCCTCCTGCTCCCCAGTCAGACCGGCACTCCCTCACCTTGTCAAGGTCACGGTTCCTGCACTTCGATCGTGACGGTCCCGGTCGCCTTCTCGACGCAGGTCGCCTTCAGCATGTAGCTTCCGGCGGGAACCGTGCCCGAGATCTCCATATCGCCCTTCATGTCTCCGGTAAGGGTCGGCTCACCGTCAAGCTCCGGGAGCTTGTCCATGCTCTGCTCTTCCTCTGCCTTGATGATCTCCACCTTGATCTCGCCCTTCGAAAGGTCCGAGACAATCGCGATCTTATCGCCCTCTTCAGCATCGAGCGATCCGACCATGAAGAACCCGTCCTTTCCGGCATTCTTCGCCGAGATCACCATCCGCTTCCCGGTATTCTCCGTCATCGTGAATTCGCTCTTCCCGCATGCCGTGAGCGACAGCGCGAAAAGCGCCGCGGCGCAGATCAGCACCGCGCGGACCGTTTTCTTTATTATGTTCATAGTTACCTCCTGTTGCCTTGTCTTTCAGTCATTATATTCAGCCAAATGTATCTCATCTTCCGCAGGTCAGCCGCTTTAATCCGGCTTTTTCCTTCCTGCATAACATACCACAAATAAACATTAGCGTCACTCTTCCGGCCCGTGGGACAGAAACAGCCAGGCTGCTGTCAGCTGCCTGGCTGCATAAAACGCCTCTGAAAGTCCTCTGAAAATCTTCTGAAAGCCGCCTGCTTACCGCTTCACGGTGCTGAACTCAAGGATATCAGCATCATTGTACTCCCCGAGAAGGCGGTCAAAGCTTTCCTTCGCCTGGTCGCCGTCGACCCCGGCGGGGTTCTCAGCGGACACATAGGAGTAGGACGCGTTCCCGTTGGAATCGAAGCTTTCCTTCGCCTCTTCCTCGACGACCAGCTCGCCGTCCTTCACAGTGAACTTCCCGGCGTAGTGATGACCTGCCGCGTAGAGCTTTCCGTCCTTGATCATCAGGGGGTTCGCGGAACCGCCGGTCTTCACGCAGCCAAGGTAGAACGGAGCGTCGTCCTTGTAGATGAAGAGCTCCGCTTCGGTGGCCGATGCCTTGCCGTCGCCGCCCTCATAGGTGGACGGAGCTACCATGAAGACGTCCGTCCCGTCAAGCGGAACGTTCGTGTAGCCCTGGCCGTCGCCAAGCTTCTGGTCCACGATCTGGGTAAAGGTGTCGCAGCCCTCCGTCACCGTGGCCTGCACGTGGTCCTTCACAAGACCCGCGCCGGCTGCGGCCGCCTGCTTTTCGAAGGTGAGCCATTCCCCGTCAAGGTTCAAAAGCAGCTGGTCTCCTTCAATCGTATATTCCCAGGCGGTATCCGGGGTATCGGCGCCCATGAGCTCAATGCTGCTCCAGATGATGCCGACCTCGTCCTGCAGAGTCAGGGTCCCGGTGTGGTCCGGATTCAGGACCACGGACTCCTCGGTGGTGACTTCGGTCCCGCCGATCTCCTCGGTCCTTGAAAGGATGTAGGTGCCGGGGACATAGCTGAACATGGTCTGCGGCTCAAAGCTCTCGTACTCCATGCTGTCGATGACCTCGGCAAGCACGTCGCTGATCTGCATGTCGGTGCCATCGTCGCCCGTCGGCGTGGTGGCAAAGTTAAAGCAGAGGACGCCGCCGTTGTACTCGCCGGCGATGGCAGTCCTTGCAGTGCCGTTGGCATCTTCCGCCTTGATCTCGCGCCAGAACGCCCAGTTCTCAGGCGCTCCCGGGAAGAAGCCCTCGGTCCTTCTGATCTTCTCCTGGTCACCCCAGGACTCCGTAACCTCCGCAAGAAGCTCCTCCGGCTGCTTTCCCTCAACGAAGCTGACCTGCAGGGCGTTCTCGCCCTCCGCCTTTCCGGTATAGGTAAAGGTTGCGCCGTCCTTCTCTTCCTTGGCTTCCACCAGGGAACCGTCGTACCGGCACTGCCAGCCGTTTCCGCTCTTAAAGGTCTTCTCCTCGCGGGCCGCTTCCTTGGACTCCTCCGCGGTCGTTTCCGCCGCAGCCGCCGCTGCCGTTGTCTCCGCAGCCGCGGTCGTCTCTGCTGCCGCTGCCGCAGTCGTTTCTGTCTTCGCCTTATTGCCGCAGCCTGCTGCCAGCATAAGGACGCCTGCTGTAATTACAAGTAATGCTTTCTTCTTCATGATGTCATACCTCCACTGCTCTATCATACCACTTCAGGTCAAGCTATCTTATTACAGCTTTCTTTTGATTACAATAAAAATACTGCCGCAGATCACAATATAAAAACTGCCGCGTTCCTGAAGAACAACGGCAGTTTATGTATTCCTGAAAAGGACGGCGGCAGCCTGCCCCCGCCGGGTCAGCTGCCCAGCTTCACGCCCATCTGAAACGCCTTCTCAAGGTCCTGCGGGAACTGCGTCTCGCGCATGGCCTTCTTATGCGTCTCGTTGAAGCCGGCCATACTGAACTTACTGTAGTCATTGACCTGCAGCGTATCGCAGCACGGGAGCAGCTCCACCTCCCCGTTCAGCATGGAGAAGGTCTGGACCAGTTCCTCTGCCTTGCCCTTGTACCAGCTGTCAAAGATCTGCATCGGCGCGTTCATGGTGAGGATAATGCCCACGTTCACCTTGCCCGTGAAATAGTTTGAGTAATCGTCATAGGACAATGCGCAGAAATGCAGGCGCTCGATCAGGGCGTGCACCTGGCTGGTGATGTCGCCGAGATAGATCGGCGACCCGATGATCAGCGAATCCGCCGCGAAGATGCGGTCGATCACCGGCGAAAGGTCATCCTTCCAGAAGCAGCGGCAGCGCTCCGCCCCTTTGCGCTTGCAGGCCATGCAGCTGCGGCAGCCCGTGAAGTTCAGGCTGTAAAGGTCAATGTACTCCGTCTCCGCGCCGGCCGATGCGGCACCCTTCCGGGCTTCCTTCAGCATCATCGCCGTATTCCAGTTCTTACGCGGAGATCCGTTCAGTATGATCGTCTTCATTGTCAGTCTCTCTCCTGAAAATTACGCCTTGTTGAACTTGTCCTTCGGCTGTTTGCAGCGCGGGCACTTCCAGTCCTCCGGAAGGTCCTCAAACGCCACGCCGTCATGCTCCGCGGGATCGTAGATATAGCCGCAGATGGAGCAGACGTACTTGCCGGTCGCCTTCTTCGCGGAGAAATCCACCTCCGCAAGGACCGTCGGGACCGGGTTATCGAGATCCATCACCCGCTTTGCCTCCAGGCTCTCATAGCCCTGCGGCGTATGGGTCCCGCAGTACACCGTCGGGTGATTGCGGATAAACTCGCGGACCCTGTCAAGCGTCTCGCGTGCAGCCGCGCGGTCGTCGAACACGACGGAAAGCTTGTTCTCGTACAGGGCTTCATCAATATAGGTGATGTCGCCGTGCAGCATGTAGAACAGGCCGTCATTTTCAACGATGACGATACTGTTGCCGTTGGTGTGGCCCTTGGCCTTGATGAGATAGATCCCGTCCGCGATCTTCTGGCTGTCGGGGAAGTTGTAGTACGCACCGTCCGTAAACGTCACGGGGACGATGTTCCCGATCCCCTGGAGCTCGTCCGCGGAGACCTCGTCGGCGTTCACGTAGATCTTCGCGTCCGGGAAGGACCGGAGCTCGCCGGAATGGTCCGCGTGCTTATGCGTAAGCAGGATCTTCGTGACCTGCTCCGGCTTGTAGCCCAGGGCCGCGAAGGCTTCCATGTAGCTGCAGATATCCTTGCCCGTATAGGCCAGGCTGTTCTCGTCCGGCACCTCCTCCGGCGTCCCTGCCGGAAGTCCCGTATCCACGAGGATGACCTCATCGCCCGTGTCGATCAGGTAGTTCTGGAGGCTGCCGCGGTAGCGGATGTTTTTGTCGAACTTATCCATGCCTTCCTCGCCGCCAAACGAGAAGGGCTGCGGATAGAATCCGTCTTTCCTGAATTTTACTGCCTTTATCTCCATATGATGTCCCTTCATTGTGACCGGCCGCGGCCGGTGTCCTTAAGGTGCCCTTCCTTGCCGTGATCCTTACAGGGAAGCCGCAAGCGCCTTGATATCGGCGAGCTTCGCCTCCGACTTGTTTTCATCGCCTCTCGCCGTGCAGATCCCCATATCCTGGAGCCCGGTATAGGACGTATACGCCTTATACTGCGCGATCGCCGCGTCAAACGGTCCGGACATGGCGCTTAAAAATCGCAATCTTCATGTCCTTGTCCTCCGTAATAAATGCAAAAAAACAGTCACGCGCGCTGAACATACGCACAGCCGCAATAACAGTATACCGTGATTTCAGGGAAGTTCAAAGAACAAACAGCCTATTTTATTCTACTTGTGAGTATTTTTTCGGTCCTCAGCTCAGAAGCCCAGCTCCTCATCGATCAGGACGATCTCCTCCTGCATGACCTTCCCCTTCCGGAGATAGATCACGATCTTGTTGCAGATCCTGTCAGGGCTCGCGCAGTCGTAGCAGCGGTCCCCCCGGACCGCGCAGGGCGTACGGAAGCCGAAACGCTTCGCGTTCCGCGGCGCCGCGATATTCCTGGCGCGCCAGATGGCGCGCTCCAGCGTCGGCTCGAGCTTGCTCACCGAGAACACATAGTAGACCTTCTCATGGCCAAACAGCGATCCCGCCACCCGGTTGCCGCTGCTGTCGATGTTGACAAGCTCCCCCGTCTGCGCCGCGGCGTTGACAGAGGTCAGGAAGATCTGCGTAGTCAGCGCATTCTCCGCCGCAAGCTCAAAAACGGAGCCCGGACATGAACCCGGATCCGTCACGAGGTTATGCTCCTCCAGCCGCTTCGCGACGCCCATGGCGCTCAGCGTGTGCGAGTCCCCGAAGCCGACCGTCCGGTCCCGGATCTCTTCGACGAGATAATCCGCCGCCTCCTGCCCCGTCGCGAAATGGCGGACCGTAAACCCGTGCCGCTCAAAGTTCCTGACGGCCGTCTCAATATCCGTCTTCTCTCCCGCCGGAGCCTCCCCAAGCCCGGTGATCCTGTCTTCCTTCATACCGTACCCCTCCGTTTTTTCTTTATTTTCCGGGATCAATGATGATCCTCCCAGTATTCATACGCCTCATCATAGCCGTCCTCATAGTCCGAGTCGATCAGGTCCGCAAAATCATCCGCCCAGTCGTCCGCGAAATCGTCCGGATCGTCGTAATCATAGACGTCATAGGAATCGGTATCATCGTAATAGCCCCTGCCGGACGATGACGACCTGCCGGATGATGACGTCCTGCCGGACGATGACGATCTCCCGGATCCGTATGGACCGCTGCCCGAAGAGCTGCCGCTCCCGGAGCTTCCCTTTCCCGCGGACGATGTTCCCGACCCGCCGGAAGAGTACTTTTCCTTTTTTACGTCCACGACCTTCCCGTCCCGCACACGGAACGAATACCTTTCCGAATAACCGATCGTACCGGGCGGCATGACCACCATGCTCGAGGAACCATCCAGAAAGTATTCGTAGACCGGGGCCCGGCATCTGATCGTCCGGGCGTCGAAGATCACCATCCCACGGCCCATACGCTCGTTCCGCAGGACCTCTTCGTAGCCGGAGCTTTCCCGAATCGCGTCATCCCCTGCCGCAAGATCTTTACTGCACTTATACACCCGCCGGCACTGTTCCGCCGGGCTCAGCTCTTCAAACTCTTTGGTCATCTTCGCAATGACCTTTACATAAACGCTCCTGTAGAAACGATCTTTGCCTGGATCCGGGAGCCTGTCCTCTGTTTCAACGACCGTCTCCTCAACATACCCTTCTTCATCCCGGTAGTCCTGAAGCGCCCGGACCTCTTCCAGATACGATCTGATGATCCGGTCTTCCTGTATCTTAAAGTAATAGTCAGACCTTAAAAACATGCTGACCGAAATAAAAATAAGAAGCCCCAGTAAAACAACATGCCGTAATCGGATCTTCACCTTGCTGCCTTCCATGCTGTTCCGTATTCAGCCGCAACTATTTATCCAGTCCCTCATAAAACCGCACCGCGCCCTCGATCTCTTCCTTCGTCGGATGGCCCTTCGCAATGCCCCCGACCAGCTTGAACGGCCCGAAGGTATCAAAGCCCTGGCAGCGATATGAACCAAGCTCCCTGCAGCGCTTCTTCTCCGTGACAGCGCGGATCCCCTTCAGGAAATCCCCGCCGGGCGCGCCGTGCGTATAGATAAAGAATACCGGCTTCCCCTCCGGGAGCTGCGCCTCCGCGTAAGAAAGGACTTGCTTCGCGAAATTGCTGAAGTAGATCCCGGACGCGATCCCGATCCGGTCGAAGCCCGAAAGATCCTTTGTCTCCTTCGTCACATCGATCAGCTCGACGTCCGGCGCCGCTGCCGCGATGGCATCCAGCAGCTTCTTCGTGTTTCCGTGATGCTCGGAATAATAAATGATGGCTGTGCTCATATCCGTTCTCCTCATATAATGATCCCGTCCAGGTGATCCATCTCATGCTGGATGATCTGCGCCGTCCAGCCGGAATACTTCTGCCTGCGCTTCTTCCAGCTGCTGTCCAGATATTCGACCTCGATGTTCTGGTACCGGGTGGTCTTCCGGACACCGTCCAGAGAAAGGCAGCCCTCCTCCGTTTCATAGGGCGTATCCTTTTTAAGGATCACCGGATTATACATGACCAGGTTCAGGAAGCCTATATTGACGATAATGATCCGCTTCTTTATCCCGATCATGTTTGCCGCCATGCCGACACAGCGGTCCTGGTTTGCCTTTAACGTATCCTGCAGGTCCTGGCCGACGGACAGATCCTGCCTGGAAGCTTCCTCCGATTTCTGGCCGAGGAAGAAGATGTCTCTTACTATAGGTTTAATCATTGGTACCTGCCTTGCTGCTCTGCAGCTTGAAGAAGCTCCGGGGGATGTGGCAATAGCCGCCCGGATTCTTGTCGAGATACTTCTGGTGATATTCCTCCGCAGGGAAGAAGTTTCTGATGGGCTCCACCTCCACGGCAAGCTTCTCTCCTTCTTTTTCCTCCTCTTCCCGGTACACGGCTTCGATCTCCGGAAGCTGCTGCTCTTCCGTATAGTATATTCCGGTCCGGTACTGGATCCCGACGTCATTCCCCTGCCTGTTCACAGACAGAGGATCGATCACAAGAAAGTAAAACTTCAGGAGCTTCGTGAGGGATATGATACTTTCGTCGTAATCGACCCTGACCGTCTCCGCGTGTCCGCTGCTCCTGCAGACATCCTGGTACGACGGCGCCTGATCCGGACCGTTCGCGTAACCGGTCTCCGTGGAAATGACTCCGCCAAACTGGTCGAGATACTTCTGGACTCCCCAGAAACAGCCGCCGGCAAGGTATATGGTCTTCATGATCCTCTCCTTTTACGATACATTCAGCTCTTGAGCTTACTCAGATACCGGACAGGGACTTCCTTCGTCAGCCAGACATGATTCGCGGACAGAAAGAATTTATACCCATCTGCAGCCATCGCTTTACAGTCTATGGTATAGATCACAGGCCGGCCATGCCGGCTCCCGACCTTTCTTGCCGTTTCAGCATCCGATGACAGATGCACATACAGCCGGCTCTTCGGAATGAGGCCCTCTTTATCGATAGAAGAGACATACTTCTCCCCGGTGCCATGATACAGAATCGCCGGAGGAACCGTTTCCTTAAGTTCCACATCCACCGGAATGGAATGGCCCTGGTTTGCCCGGATCAAAGTATGGTCTTCATTAAAGGAATACCGCTGCTTTTCATCAGTCCGGACGATCTCTTCCAGCCGTTCCATGTCAAGGGAATGACCTCCGGAAGCATTGATCCCCCGGATCATCTCCTGTACATCCGCCCAGCCGTGTTCATCGAGGGTGATGCCGATCACCTCCGGCTTGTGCCGAAGGATCAGAGAGATAAATTTGCTGGTTTCTTTCGTTCCCATCTATACACCTTTTTCTTCAAGCCCTCGACATGGTCCGTCGAAGCTTCTCTCTATTTCGTTTTATGCAGGGGATACTATCTTCCAGAGTTCATACCCCTGCCGTTTCGCGGAATCATAGACCGGACGCATATTCTTTTCAAGGATGGAATCAAATGTATCCCTATCATTTCCAGGGCGGTACAGCTCCCTGCTTGCCCAGATGGAATGCATATTATCCCGCCAGCACTTTTCATTCAGGTTATGAATCCCGTGGTTTTCATAGCTCATCTTATTTCTTTACAATAGATAGATCTGTCAAATATTCCAAACCCCTTAAATACTTCACTTGTATATTTGACAGGTACTCTATTTTTTCAATTTCCAATATGGCAACTAAAATAATTGCTCAAGGAAGTTAATAACATACCGCCTCTCGAGAATGTCATGAAATCTCTGATTTCCATAACTCCTCAAACAAGAATAGCAAGAGGTATCCATAACCGTACCGCCACAATCGCACTGTCTCATCAGACGAAGAGTTTCCTCTAATACATTCTGGAATGTATCTTTATCTGCTATCCTCTTCACATGTCCAGCCCCACCGGGGGTAGTATCATAGATGATTAATGCGAAGTTTCCCCGATTGCTTACAGGATTAAAGAAATAATGGATACAGCCAGCGATGTCGCTCTGTTCAATGTTTAAATAGCTGCAGACTCCTCTCAGGACACCATACAAAATAGAAATCGCCTCATTTATTCCCCTTATTTCAGGATCAAGGAAACGTATTTGTGTAACATCAGTTTTAAAACGGTACCCAAGAGAATACTTCCTTAGCGTTTCGTTGAAGCATGGATATCCACTGGCATTCTTGTGCTTCATTTTCTTGACATGAGCAAAGCAACGATCATCCAGATCTGTATACCCACATGTTGAGCAGACATAGAACTTACTTTCATTAAGGACAGCCATCTCATCATTTTGGCTGGTCCCCACTTCTACTAAACCCTTCCCAATAGAATACTCGTTAAGATCTATGCGGTTCTTATACCCGATATACGCAATATCCCCTCTGTAAGTCCGTTCTGGTCTATGAAGTGTTGGTTTTTCTATTTTATTGCTGTCTGCCTCAAACCCAAACTCAGGGATAATAAACGTCTGCGGTGATTCCGTAAGTTCCTTGTTGCACTGCCTGCAGTATTTCAGTTCATCATCTTCATCAGCAGCGTACTCTTTTACATGAATACCAATATTCAAAGTATTGCATTCCGTGCACCTCTTGTAATCGTACATCTTCCAGCCAAGCTTCGGTACTTTCCTGATAAACCTGCTGGTTATAAGATTACCATTGGCAACGACCTGAGAACCCGGGGCATATTCGGAGATTGCCATCGCCAGATCTCTTTGGAGCTGTAATCCAAGCCGTGTTTTCCCAGTCCGATCCACAATAGCCATCTCAACGGTATCTACAGGGAAACCATATTTGGGCATTACATTTTTTCTGGACATAAACTCTAGGATCCCTTCTCTTTTAAATCTTCGGACCCTTTCTTTTAAAGAATCTGTATGGGCGTATTTATCTGCAGTGTCAATCGCCTCCTCTAATTTCGAGACCTCATAAGAATACTCTGAAATTGCCCTCGTCAGGATTCCGGGTTCTTCTTCAGATTCATTCCAAAGAAGAGAAAGCCAACCGTAATGTTCAACATCAAACTTTTCTGAAAGACTTTCCGGCAGAAAACTCTTAAGATAGTTTTTTAAATCAACAGGATGCGAATTAAGATAATCCAGGAAACAACGAAGTCCTGTCACCCCATCCATTCCAGGATCAACCATGTCCCCTATACTTGAAAAGTAAGCAGAATATTTTCTCCAGAAAAAACCGAAAGCGGATGCATATAAATGCCGAATCGCTATCTTCTCATTCTCCACCTTAAACAATGGCGGATTAATCCGTCCTTTAATCATTTTTTCCGGGGTTTTGAAGAAAGTAAAATCATGATTACTCTTATTACAAAACGTCAATGCAAATGCTGCTGATTTCTTGCTTCGTCCGGCACGTCCAGCCCTCTGGGCATAATTTGCAGGAGATGGGGGCATGTTCCTCATAAAAACAGTTTCCAATGTTCCTACATCAACGCCCATCTCAAAAGTAGTGGAACAGCTTAACACGTCAATTTCTTTTTGTTTAAATCTTCTCTGATATTCGTATGCAGTCTCTTTGTTCAACTGTGCAGTATGCTCTACGACCCTGAGTTCCCGAATATTCAGTTCCTGATAAAGTTCGTAATAATGGTTGCCTTTAAAATGCTTTTCAGGATCTATTCCTTCTAATTTCCCTGTACACATGTATGTCGGACATACCCCGTGAACATTATATACGGTTATCTTTTTACACTTTCCACACCAGTAGACTTTCTCAGGCTTACCAACAGTAATCTTACTCACGTCAACCTGATATGCGCCATTCCCATCAGTCTTTAATAGATCACACGTCTTCCAAAGCAACCGCCAAAAGCTTTCTAAGTACTTAATCGTATCCTCCCTGGAAAGCTCAAACCCTATTGTCTTTAAGACTCGCGAAAAATAGTCCAACCGTTTGTTCGTCAAATACTCTTTCGTGGGAATAAACGAACGCCTATACCCCCGGGCATTTGAATCAGACAAAGTATATGAATATTCCACGCCCCCGTGCGCAAAATATTCTTTATCAGCTTTACTCATGGTATACGGATAAGCTATTGCTGCATCTGCCATCATTCCCAAAAGAAACACTCCACAAATCCTTTCAACATCTTCGTTTGAAAGGCCGAGTTTTCGCAATGCCGGATATTGTGGGACATTCGTTCCAAACTCTATCATCCCCAAATTATATAAAGAAGTAGCCCCGTTATTATCCGCGATTTCCGCAAGGATCGCTTTCCATGCTTCGCGCTCAGCATCGTCAGTACTAATATCGACTCTTTCCTATAATCGATGCATGGATCTGCAGTAAGTTTTTTTCGATATCTGCCGTCAGGGTACAATTGGAAACATAACTACGTACAACCACATCTAAAAATGGGAACTGCCTGCACTGAGACTTAAAGATCAACTCATTTCTAACAACTCCCTGATTGAACCATGACCTGAATCTTGTCAAATCACATTCAAAAACACCATCGCTTTTTCGTATATCGAAAGATTCTTCTGTATCAAAAAAGTCCGGTTGCCGATTGTCAAGCTCAAGCGTTATCCTTAACTCCGGATAGCGGATCCATACTTTTCTTGGGAAATCTGTATGCCAAATCTGAGGATACTGTTCCACATACCAGTCCTCTCCATTAAAGCTATATTCAAATTGCGGTACATCGATGGATATCCCAACCTGATTAATAGTGAAGGGAAGATTTCCTTGTGATGCTTTGATCTCAAAATTATAATATCCTTTCTCGTTGTCCTTCTCTATACGGGAATCAAGCGGCTGGATCTGGTATGATTTCCAACCAGAAAAACAAATCGTCCCTTTACTTTCATATACATAAGGTACTGTCCCCTCAAAACTGAACTCTAGATCTTTGATTAAAGCAAATGCCCAATTCCTTACGCTCCTGTCGTTCGGAACATCTAAATCAATTTTATAAATCCCATCACTGTCGCAGCCTAAATCCGTCAAACTAAACCAGTATCCAAACTCCTTAGATCCATCGTCTAACTCGATCTCTGTCAGCTCACATTCATCCATGAGTCGACTTTTCTTTCCATTAACTGTAATAGCCGTCCCTGGAAGTCTCTTAGGAAGCGTTTTAAATAGTATAGATGGTACTTGGCTGTAAACAGCATATCCTTCTTGAATCTCATGAACTCCCTTAACCAATCCGCGCGATAGAAGGCCTTCCTGTATCCTCTTCCCTATAGAAACAGCCCTGCCATCTGGAAGTTTGACAATGTCACCTTCCTCAAAACTAAAGTAATAGAAGCAGGTTCCGGCCACTTTTCTTTCTTCAATCAAAGCGTTTGACTCTACAGTATTCGCCCCCCTTGTGAAAGCATAGTATTCCCCCGGCTTAAGGTTTTTCGCTGCAACAGAGTACCCATCCCGGTTAAAAAAACGAATATCTTCTTGCGGTATATAAAATCTTTTCTTATCATCTCCATAACATAGCTCAAACGATAAACGATTAAAAATGTCCTTTGCTGTGATAAATAATCTGACTGGATCGGTTTTGTACCCTAGTACAGACTCAAACGCGTCAACTGCAAGAGTTTTTACCGTCCCATCTATATCGTAAGTCCAATGAACATCTTCGCATGAACGAATGATTTGTGTGGGCAACTGAAGAAAAAAGTTCCCATTTTCGATCTCTAAGAAAATGTGTGGTGACGAATAAATCCGCTGCCTAGATCCTCTGCCCCCACTATAATACTGGAAGTCTTTAGATTCCCCCATCCAATTCGAAAACAATCTGGAAAGCCTATTATTCGGGTTGATATGAACCTCATCACCCCAGAATGATGCATCGATCTTCTTAAGAATCCATCGAAGTCTAGTCGTGCAGCCTCTGGGGTTTTTAACCACGGCATCCGATGTATGCCGAACAAGCTTATATGTCCTTCCTGAGTTGTCCTTGCTCTGTATTGTACGAATAAATTCACGCATAGTCTCCCGATCGTTACGTGAAAGATCACGATCTAAGTCTATCCGGTAGTAAGCAAATAAGAAATCAAACAAATTGGGGGCATATTTATCTGAAACAAACCCATGCATTAAAATCGAGTTAATACGATCACTATCGCTTACTACATATTTTCCATACTCTTTTAATGTCCCTATGCAAATCTTGCCTAAAACAGCTTGATGGTTATTACTCCAAGAATCATCCCCTAAAACACTGACAAAATGCGGCCAATATGCTCCATCATAATAACGGATACCTATTTGGACCATTACTGTACAAATCATTATGTCTGGGTCCGTATCCCAGTCAAGCACTCTCAGCCATTCATAAAAGTATTTAAGATAATCAACTAAAATAGCAAACTCTGAATCTGTAATAGCAATATCACCGACAAATCTCTTTTTAACAAACTCTCTTTTCACACGCCGCTTTAGTTTTTCATAATCAGAGCGAATACGATTACCTGTCACTTGCGAAGTACGCAGATACTTTCTTTCCGTTTCTGAATCTGCCAACCCACTAGCGATATTTGCCTTCGCCATGAAGATATCTCCTTCCAATTAATAATAATTCCTGCGTCATAGCCTTTCAGTGGCGCGGTTTATGGCACTGGGCTGGCAGTTTATTCGCCCATGGAATCAGCGCGTCCAGCTTTAAAGTGTCAATGTTTCCATTTTCAATGAAAAAACATTGCTGGTCTTGTTTCTCTTCTTTACACCTTTTCTTTCAAAAATGTAGCCCGTTCTCGCGGATTTTGATGCATCCGACTTATACAGTGGTTGGTATCTTCCAGACTTCATACCCCTGCCGTTTCGCGGAATCATAGACCGGTCGCATATTCTTTTCAAGGATGGAATCAAAAGCTTCCCTGTTGTTTCCGGGACGATACAGTTCCTGTCCTGCCCAAATAGAATGCAGGTTATCCCGCCAGCACTTTTCGTACAGGCTGTGGATCCCGGGCTTTTCGCAGATCATCTGATACAGAAGGAACTGATTCTCTGAAAAGCGCCGGAAGAAAGGATCCCACTGCGGCAAACGGTTGCTTTTGGATGAATTCAGGGAAGAGTCCATCGGCATCAGGTTCCAGAGCTCGTCATTCATGACAAAGGACCAGGGGATAAAATGGTCGATGTCATACTTTCCTGACTGAACGGGCTCATCACGGAAAATGTCTCTAATCTCCGTTATTTCCATTACGCTTTTCCAAAGGGTTTTGACCTTGTCGAGCTTCCGCATCCTTTCATCCATCGGCGCCAGTTTGTACACAAGTCCCGGCACCTCCGGATTATTGTTCTGCAGCCACCGAACCTTCTCGTATTGGACCCAGCCCAGAATAGAAACCGTATTGTCCCGGATCATTTGGACCCAATCCGGGTGAAAGATGACCTCCCTCTTCAGCCGGCTACCTTCTCCAAATATGTATGGCAGGGACCTTTTTTCCTTACTGAAAGCCTCAACATACGCGACCAAGCGTCGGGTGGATTCCCAGTCCACCCGCTCTCCAGCATTCGCGAAGAATCCTGCCAACGCCCGATACGGAACCATATGGGTGAGCTGCCCCTTTGGCTGGTACAGTTCCTTGTCAAAACGGTTGATCTCATTCTTTATCTCTACCTTGGACGCATTGGATTCGAGCCCGCTTAATTCCGTCAACTTGATGATCACACGTTCCAGACCGTCTCTTACCAAGCCGTCTCCCTGCAGACCGCTTAAGTGGATATGAAACTCCCGCACCGAATACCAGGCATTGCAGATCATTTCGTTGATGATCTCGTCAAAGGTTACTTTTGTTTTCCCCTCGGAGATCAGTCCAACCAAAGCTTCAAGCCAGTAGAACTTATAACAGTAGGAAGGGCTTTTTAACATCAGCGCAAAGCTCTCAACATCCAGGGAATTATAGTAGGAACGGTCTATCTGAAACCCTGGAGGCATTAGTGTAGTCATGTTTACACCTCAATCTTCATTGAAGCATTAATCAAATCCTTTTGCCTGATTCCTTCAAGTGATCATTAAGCCTCAGACCTTCCCGATATCCATTGGGGTAAAGATACTCAAGGCTTTTCCAGTCAAAACGCGGATTTCTATCATGAATGATTCCGTGATGATTCGGGCAGACAATCATGATGTTATTTAAATCATTGTTCAGACTCCGCGTAAAGTAATCGATATGGTGAGCATGAATCAGATTCGATCCATAGCGCTCTCCAATATATTCTCCACATATCTGGCACCGATACTTATAATAAACCTTCAGGTCGGACAGTATTTGCCTGTTCAGCTTACGGATCTTCGTATTCTGCGTACGAATAAGAATACCTGCAGTTTCATCTGTACCATCCAGAATGCTTTCTGCAGTAATCTCTCCAAGATTTGTTAGTTCGTGACATTCCGCTTGGAATTCCTGGTTTCGGATACAATCAAAAGACAGTATTCCAGTTTCTTCTGTGGAATAGATTGCAATATACTCAAGGTCCTTTTTATCTATACCGCTTAGGCGACGACTCCCTGTTTCCTCAAACCGATTGTCTAAAAGCTTCTGAGTATAAGAAAAATACTCCTGTAGACGTTCCGGAAGTTTGCTTGTTTTGTTATACCGGATCTGCAAAACATCCGTATGATTACTGTATACATCCTTGTTGAAATTATTGTTTCGCAGTACCGCATCATACTCTTCGTTGTCGATGCGGATCTTAATTGCCCGGGATTCTCCATGGTCCAAACGGAACCCGAGCTGATCAAACAGGTAATCATGCAAAGTGGTGGGAATCGTCATTCCCGCTTTTAGAACAGATTGGTCCACAGACTTATGATAAATCAGCATGATTACCCTCCTAAATAAGTAAACAGCTTACCGCCCATAGGGCATCTTGAGAACAATTAAATTGCAATGCTCTTATTGGCCTTCGGTAACAAATCTGCGGGCAGCGGAGAATGAAGTTTCCATACAAAGCTCACTGGCTTTTCGCCCTCATGACTTATATAATCCGCGTTACCAAGAAAAACATAAGGCGAAGTATAAGAGCCGTTTTTCTTGAACTCCCTTACAAATAGTGAAATATTATTTCCTAGTGCCCTATGATGAATATAACGTTGAATTCTAGCACTTGACTGTCTGTCCTGGCTCTGACTCTGCCAATGGAACAGAGTCGAATTAATTGCATAGTCTTCATACATCGTAGAGGGAGAAAAATCCTTTTCAGACTTGTTCAAATTAATGAGGAAGATATCGGTTTTCTTTTCTGTAAATTCTTTTACACCTTCCCTGAATTCCGGTGATGCGGTCTCCGTAAAATATCCGAACGCTGCCAGTATCTGATTCGTGTTGTATTTACAATGCAGATCCAATGGGCAGGTAAAACTGTATTCGTTTATTCCTGCAACAAATCCGATATGATTTCTATTGTATTGGAGTATTTCTAGGACTTCATCTCGTACAAAATCTTCATGAATAATAGATTCAATCCCTTCATCGATATCGCGAAAGCCATGAATTCCCGGGTGCTTTTTATAAAATGTGTAATAAAGCATGTTACGCATGAGCTGTTCTGTTTCATTTTTCGGGTAATGATCTCCCTGGATATATCGAATCCAGTAATCCAAAAGTCTCGCTGAATTGATATGAAACAATCCAGTAAGAACACTATAAACTCTATCTTCCACATCCCGATCATCATGGATCAAATCGGCCCACTTCTTTAACCGGAACAAAGATCTTGATCCGTTGTTCTGATAAAATCTATATAAATCCAGATCATATGTTTCAAGAAAAGTCTCCAGATTCAACTGCAATCCGGTATCTTCTTCAAAGGTCCGTACTTTCTCAACCAAAACATTCTTTGTATTTGCTGCTTGTTTCAGGTTTTCAAGAATATATTCTTTTGCATATTTTTCAAGCTCGATATAACACCCCCTACCGGACACATTTCAAGGTCGATCACCACGTATTTTCCCATCTTCTTCTCCCCTTATTCGGTCTGTCTCTATATTGAGAGTTCTGGAACAGGATCTTCTTTTCCGTTCCACTTGTTGAGTAAATTGTAAAAAAATAGCGGTCCAAACTAATGCCCCGCGCTGTAGAACCTATGTTCCCTTCAAAGATTGAATTAAGATACCTCGTCAAAAAAACAATGATTATAATGAGGAGGGAGGATCGATCATGATAACAAAAGAAAAAGCTTATGAACGGATAAAGTTTGCTGCGCATTATCCAATCACCTATATGCTGGAAACTGCCGGCTGTTATATGAGCACAACGGACCGCTATATTACTATTGACAAGGTGTCCGGGAAAGCAGCAGAATGCCCCAGCTACGCTGATTTCGTGATCCTTGCGGACGAAGGAAAGCATGTCCTTCTGGATCGTATGTTTAATGATTATCTTATGTTTTATAAGACACATTCCAGCGGTACGGATCTTGCCACGCTGTATGCGGAAGCCTCAAACCGTCTGTTCTACTATTCAGAGGAAACGGACCTTGCCATGTATACTGCCAAAGATGACCAACTGACCTTCTGTCACAGATGGGGAATCATCGAACAGCTCTTATATACTGACATCCTTACAAGGATCAAAACTGAAAAGATACCCTGTCCGCCTTGCGTGGAGAATAACCCTGATGATCCGTTCTACAGGGTAAAACCCTTTATGCTTAAGAATGGCTGGACGACCAATGACATAAACAGAACATGGATCAGGATGATACCCGATGATTAAAATCCCGGTTTGAAAGATCATGATCCATGCCATTTGAAAGGTATCTTCATAATAATTGCATATAGAAAGGGGACCATATGATAACCTTAAAAGAAGCCTGCCTGATCATCCAGAAAGAACTTCCAAATAACCGGATAATTGGTGCTTCTGAAATAGGAGACTATTACTTTTTTAGCGTACCGCCAAGACGATGGAAAGGTGGTCGTGATACTCCATGTGGAGGCTCGGTTTACTATGTAACAAAGAACGGTATCTTCGATTGTATGAATATTGGAGATTATATGGATATGCTTCTTGAGAACGGGGAAACAGAGCTTGATATACGGCCATTTTTAAATGATGCAGACAGGGGTTTTCTGGATAAAACCGAACAGCATTGAGTTGCTAAGTATTACTGATTATAATGTATTAGGGAAAGATGTCTTCTACAGAAAAGGAGAATTATAATGCCTAAATTCCCATCGAAAGCAATCGAATCTTTAAAGGCTTCTGCAAAGGATAAGGCCCCAGGATTAAATACCGACTCAATAAAAGAAAAAGCCGCAAAGGCGAGTGGGATCCTTTCGGAAAAGGCCGGAGAGATCAGAGATTCCGCAGTCGCTGCAAAGGAAGATATCTGGATCCTTTTTAGAAATATCCATTTTTTGTACTTTAGTTGTTTTAGGCTTTTTGGGTGTTCTGGGTTTTTTCACTGTATCGCTCATTAGTATCTGTCTCCCCCTCCAGTTATTATTCTTTTCTGGATCTTATCGAAATATTTGTCGGTGAATAATAGAAATGATCATAACCGTACTCGCTCTGGATCGTGCCTAGAATTCTATTGATTTTATCATAAGCTTCGCTCGAACGATGATTACTTGAGCTGTAAACAAAGTCACACATGATAACAGAATCTTTTTTAATTCCACCAGAAGTCATCCAGGAGATTAGTTTTTCCGAAGTTATATCTTCTGCCTTATATTCTTCACTGTCTTCGTCTTCAGTGACAAAACACTCTCCCATCACTTTCTGATTGAGGACTGCCTTAAGGGTCATTGGAATTTTCGAAGAAGACGCTTCTGACAGGATAAGCTTCAGGTTGTTACCGCTGTTAAAGATGATGATCTCATTCGCCTCCTGGGATGTAACCCGGTTCACAATCTGAATATCGTTCTTGAGCTTTTCGTTTAGTTCTTTATTCTCTTGGACCAATTCATCGTATTTAATCTTGCTTTCCTTAGCTTTCGCCTCTGCTGTTTTTGCACTTTGTATTTGCTGGTGTGCTTCCATCTCTGCCGCATTGACTCTTTGTTCTGCCTTGGCCTCTGCATTAGTAACATCCGCGTGAAACGTCAACACAAAGAAGAAAAGCAGCAGTAGTGTAACATCCAGGAGAGACGTAAAATCGAGGAAAATATCTTTCCTTCTATTACGTCTCATACTTCTGCTCCTTCTTCTCGGCTTCCCTTTGTTTCTCTGCTTCAATTATTGCTTCTGCAGCGTCAATTATCGATAAAACATAATGCTCTATGATCGCATTAAGTAACTTGAATATAATAGCAAATACTATACCCCATGCTGTTGAAGTCAATGCGCCGAAGAAATTCTCCTGAAATCCTGCATGGTTTTCAGCAAGGTTTATACCAATCAGCGCCCCTACTGTTCCAAACATCCCTAGCAATGGAAAAATAGTTATCATTGTCACAAACAGGTTATAGAAAACACTAAGCCATTCCGAAAGATGTTTCGCAAATCGTTTATTCGTTTCACTACGATGCTTGTTTATTTGATTATCGACCTGCCTGGCAAATACAATAACGATAACGATAAGCGCAAACGTAAGCATTGCAAAAAATAAAATATATGCATCATTAGAAAAAATGCTCTCAAACATTTTATTCAATACTGAAGTATTCTCAACCGCAGCTGAATCCATAAACCATCCCTTCTGTTCTTAGTGAAGTAAGCTTTTCTCGCTGTTATCTGAATGATATTCTACCACAGCAAAGGACAAAATGTTTTACGAAAAGAAGCCTTGAGATTCCCTCAAAGCTTCTCTCCGTAACAGATTTTATTGTGTCACTTCAGCTCAAACACCTGCGACCCGATCTCTGGTCCGAGCATGCTTTCCTGCGCGGTCAGCTCCACGGGGGTCTCCGTGTCTGTGAGTTCATACGCCACGGCGTTCTCGACGGTCCCGCCGGCCTTGATCTTTGAAAGCTGGCTGTCACGGAATCTGTGATCCGGCAGCGACGTGATCTTTAACTTGTTTACCAGGTTGGGATCATTGTCCTGTACCGCGGTCATGATGTAGATCCACGCGGAGGAGGGATCGATTTCCTTTCCTGAGGTATTGGTCGTCTTGTACCAGAACGCAATGACCGGCCCGTCACCGTATTCATTGCCCTCCTGTCCGGCGGGGATCACTTTGTAGTCCGTGATCTCGATCGTGTAATCGTTCGTAACGATGACATTATCCTTAAAGGACGGCTCCGCCTTGGCGGCTTTTTCAACCGTCCCGATGGTTGCCGACGCTCCGTTGGACACCTCGCCGGTAGCGATATGGAACGTCATCGCGCCGATGTCGTCGCCGAACAGGTCCGCCTTGGCGGTCAGCTCGACCGGAGTCTCGGTATCTGTCAGCTCATACGCGACTGCGTTGGTGACCGTGCCGTCCTTTTTGATCTTCGCCATCTGGTTATCCAGATATCTGGAGTCCGGGTGTGAGGCCATGTTCAGCTTGTTTATGGCGTTCGGGTCGTTGTCCTGTACTGCGGTCATGATATAGATCCATGCGGACATCGGATCGGTTTCTTTTCCGGACGTGTTGGTGGTATCGTACCAGAACGCGATCACGGGCGCGGATCCGTATTTATTTCCCTCTGCCCCGGGCTCGATCACCTTCCAGTCGGTTATCTTTATGGAGTAATCCTCCGCGACCAGCTCCATGTCCTTGAAATAATACGGGGAGTCTTCTTCCGGCTCTGCCGGCGGATCTCCTGCATGATCCGCTGCTGCCGTCCCCGCGGCCCCGTATACCTCTTCCGGTATTTTGGAAGTATCCCAGTCACCCTTTTTAAGATAAAGCTCCCCGGTCTGTCCCTGGATCGTGATTGGGATTTTAAGAAGTCCGTCTTCATAGGTGAATTTCTTCTCGCTGTCGGAGGATGCGAGCAGGCCGTTTCCTTCGTAGGTGCTTTTCGAGACCCAGGAATAGGTGTCCGTATCCTGATCCGGGGCTTCATACGTACCGATCCAGTAGGTCCACGGAGTATCGCCCTCCACATAGAAGAAGACACCGATCTTTCCATCGTCGCGGATGTCCGCTGTCATATAGGTGTCTTCCGTGTGCTCCTCCTGGACCCAGAGTCCCCGGAGATCAAGAGGCTCCGCTGCTGCCTCTGTGGAGGTCTCTGCCGGACCGGCTGCCGTCGTTTCTGATGCGGCGGCTGCCGCAGCGGTGGTCTCAGCCGCCGTCGTGGTGGAGCCGGAGCCTCCGCAGGCTTCGAACAGAACAGCGCTCAGGGTCAAGCCGACTAGTGCCAGAATTCTTTTCTTCATAAATCTCCGCCTCCTTCTTGTATTTGCCTTCATTCTATCTCTCCCGCTGTACCAAAATACGCCCCGCACGTGAGAACCTGTGTTCTCCCGGACGGCATACGGCATCTCCCGCTTCATTTGGGATACTCGTCCCACCTGCGGAGCACTTCCTTTAAGGGTTCGTCCAGATAGGTGAGGGCCTTGCGCCGGATCCATTCCGGGATGCCGTAGGCTGCCTCCGCGATGCTGCCGGTGATCGCGGCAAGGGTATCGCTGTCTCCGCCGAGGGAGACGGCGTTCCGTATAGCGTCCTCAAAGTCCGTGCTTTCGAGGAACGCGGTGATGGCCTGCGGGACGGTCCCCTGGCAGCTGGAGTCAAAGTGATAGTTCGGGCGGATCTCGTCAAGCGTCCTGGAGAGGTCGTATTCGTATTCCTGCTCGATGTGCTTCCTGATGCGCCTTTTGCATTCTGCCGGATCATGGTTGATCGGCTCTTCATAGTCGCCGCAGTAGCCTTCGAAATAGTAGCGGGTTAAGAAGATGGTGTCGGCGACCGCCATGGCCCCCGCGATTCCTTCCGGGTGGTTATGTGTCACTTCGGCGGAGAGTCTTGCGGTGGCCCTGCCCCTGGTAGGCCAGAGTCCCGTTCTCGCTGCGAAGCCGCAGTCCATGGCCCAGCCGCAGGGGGATACGCGCATGGCGGAGCCGTTGCCGTAGCTGTAATAAGGCTCGCGGTCTTCAGAGAAGATCCAGTCGTAGAACCTTCTGCCGTACCCGGCGCGCGGGTACATCCGCCCGTATTTCTTCATGGCGTCTATGAAGTTATCCTTCTCTCCGCCGTTCATGACCGCCTCGGCGACGGCGCAGGTCATGACGGTATCATCCGTGAAATGACAGTCCGCCCGGAACAGCGGGAAGTCCTTTGTTTTGATATTGTGTCTTTCGTATACAGACCCGACGATATCGCCTACGATCGCTCCAAGCATTTTTCTTCCTCCTTCTTTTCCTGTAATGGTCCTTCTGTCTGCTGTGCTTAAAGTAAATGTCTTCCTTTAATAACAGTATAGAGCTCCGGCCCCTTAAGGAGGTCTCCTCACAGGCGACGTCTTTTTGTACGCCTGCGCGGCGCGGGCTGTGCTTTTCTCCGTACCGTTGACGCTCCCGGTCCGCTGTGGTACATTTCAATTAAAAGAGAGGAGGTAATCTTATGCAGCTGCCGATGAAAACGCCTGAAGACTGGAAGCGTATCCGGGCTTTACAGCCAGCCACGGAGGAGGACCTGTTCAAAACAGATGATACGGAATTCCGCGCCCGTTTCCGGGAACGATGCCACCACACCATGGAGATCCAGATCTATGACGCGATCGAAAAAAAGCGTCCCCTTCCGCCTGACCAGACATCGACCGCCGAGATGTATTTCAGGGTATGGGACAGGAAGGGACTGTCCCGCGACCTGCCGGAATACCGCTTTGCCTCCCGGCTTCTTGAGATGGCCCGTACCCTGCAGGGCGGCGGGATCCCGGATCTTGGCGCCTTCGCCGTATCCGGCTTTGACGCGGCGGAGCTTAAGACCGTGAACCGCCTGATCTATGAACGCCGCTCCATCCGCCACTGGGACTGGGACCGTCCTGTCCCCGACGCGCTTCTGGACGAGGCCATGGACGCGGGGCTCTGGGCCGCGCATGCCTGTAACCTCCAGTCGATCCGGTATCTCGTGATCCGTGAAAAGGAGTGTCCCGGTCTGTTCCGCGGAGGGGACATTCCTCCGGGCCCGGTCCATATCGTGGTCTGCCAGGATATGCGGGTATACAAAGCCAATCAGCTGATGCCTGACTACAACTCCGTTATGGACGCGGGCGCTGCCGGGCAGAACGTGCTCCTGAAGCTTCACGCCCTGGGGCTCGGCGCCTGCTGGGTCACCTTCATGACGGACGGCATGCGGACCCGCCTGGTGGAGAAGTTCGGCCTCCCGGACTATATCCGCATCGGCTACTATATCGATGCCGGTTATCCGGTGCAGTCCCCGTACCCACCCTGCCGCATCGGCCTTGACGAAGCCGTCCTGGGCCGGCTGTAAAACATATCCTATATAATAAGAAGAGCTGGTCCCGGCATTTAGGATCATATGGGAATTCTGATTTGCTTACCAGCCGCTTTGTCCGCATCGGCAGGCAAAGGATGTTTGTCCGCCTGCGCGGCTTGACACGGAATTCCTTCCATGTTTAAGTGGATATATGGGTAAGTCTGTGTGGACTTGCGTTACGGTAACGAATCTTGAACAGGCTGAAAAGACAAAAAGTGGACAAAAAAGGAGTGGACATCATGACAAAGACCTTCGGCAGATCTGTTGCTGCATTCCTGATCGCGTCTCTTGTATCTTCGTCTCTGCTGACCGGATGCTCTTCCGGCAGCTCCTCCGCGGGAACCGCCCCGGGCGGCACTCCCGCTGCTTCTTCCGGCGGCAGCTCTTCGGCCGCTTCTTCAGGAGGATCGTCCGCGGCATCCTCCAGCGGAGGCTCTTCCGCTGCTTCCTCCGCGGAGGAAAAGGAGCCGGCGGAACAGGAAGGAAAGGACTCCGGAGGGCAGCCTGTCCGTCACGAAAAGATCGAACCGCCGGCGGTTGCCGGCAAGCTGATCCGGGAGGACACCGGCGCCTTTGGCCATGCGTTTTCTTTGTATGATGACGGGATCCTGGTCGTCTCAGAAGGAGAGTCAAAGGGGCTTGAGGTGAACGACCTCATGCCGGGCATGGATGACCTGGAGGATATCGCGAAGGTCCAGACCATTATTGTGGAGCCCGGGATACAGTACATTGGGGGGACGGCGTTCTGTGATCTGTATACAAATCTTGAAAGCGTCTTTCTTCCGGATACCGTTACTGAATTGAGGGACCGGTGCTTTTCGGGATGTACGGATCTTAAGACCGTACAGCTCCCGGACAGTGTGAGAATGATCAAGAACGGTGCCTTTGAGAACTGCCATTCTCTGGAGTATATCGACCTGCCGGACAGCCTGGAATATCTGGAGGGCGCGTTCAGATACTGCGACAGCCTGAAGGAGATCCGGATCCCGGAAAATGAGGAGCTCTATCATACAGGTGACGAGACCTGTATGGGCTGCACGGCCCTGGAACGGGTGGAGCTTGGCAGCTATGTAACGGAGATCGGCTCCCGGGCCTTCAAGGACTGCGTAAGTCTCCGGGAGATATCGACCCCGGATGAGTTCTATTCCGTTGACGACGGGGCGTTTGACGGCTGCACCGCTCTTGAGGCCTTTTACTTTAACGGGGAAGAACTGGACCGGCTCGGGCCGAATGCCTTCGCGAACTGCACGTCGCTGAAGGAGTTCGTGGTCCCGGAGGGCG
>Ga0129306_1000911_pt1 | contig 39593 bp, 34 predicted proteins | sample P827metagenome_FD_94438 | JGI IMG/M metagenome (GOLD analysis project Ga0129306, IMG submission 94438) | Capybara group fecal microbial communities from Wisconsin, USA - P827 metagenome | ecosystem: Host-associated > Mammals > Digestive system > Large intestine > Fecal | place: USA: Wisconsin... | reverse complement strand
TGCCTTCCGCATCTTTAAGGGCATGCTGGAGAAGAAATACGGCAAGGAAGGCGCCAGAGAGCGGATCTACGCCACCACCGACAAGGCCCGCGGGGCCCTGAAGGGACTGGCCGACGCCGAGGGCTACGAGGAATTTGTGGTGCCCGACGCCATAGGCGGACGGTATTCCGTCCTCACCGCTGTGGGCCTGCTGCCCATCGCCGCCGCCGGCATTGACATCGACGCTCTGATGGGCGGCGCCGCCCAGGCGATGACCGAACTGGCCATCCCCGGCCTGGACAATCCCGCCTGGCAGTATGCCGCCGCCCGCCACGCCCTGTATGAGAGCGGCAAGAAGGTGGAGATGCTGGCCGGCTACGAGCCCAGCTTCCGGTTCTTCGCCGAGTGGTGGAAGCAGCTCTACGGCGAGAGCGAGGGTAAGGAGCATAAGGGCCTGCTGCCCGCCAGCCTGGAGTATACCGCCGACCTGCACTCCATGGGCCAGTATATCCAGGAGGGCCAGCGCATCATGTGCGAGACGGTGGTGAATTTCGCCCCCAAGGGCGAGTTCCTGATCCCGGACGACCCGGAGAACATCGACGGCCTGAACTTCCTGTCCGGCAAGCCCCTGTCCTTTGTGGCGGACAAGGCCATGCGGGGCGTGATCCTGGCCCATGTGGACGGCGGCGTGCCCAATGTCCTGATCCAGATGCCCGCCATCAGCGAGACCAGCGTGGGCTATCTGATCTATTTCTTCGAGTATGTCTGCGGCCTGTCCGGCTACCTGCTGGAGGTCAACCCCTTCAACCAGCCCGGTGTGGAGGCCTACAAGAGCAACATGTTCGCTCTTCTTGGCAAGCCCGGCTACGAGGAGCTGCAGCGCCAGCTGGAAGCCAACCTGTAATCGGAGGTTCGGTCCGCCGTTCCAAGAGTCCCTAAGCTTGCGTTTCACGCTTGCTCAGGGACTCTTGACTCCAAAATCCCCCTATTTCCCCCTCCACAAAAAATTCACAATAATGCAGTTGAAAAAGCACCCCCGATATGGTAAAGTGATAATAAGCAAAGGGAACCACTTCCCTACGTCAAATCGTTAAGGAGTGATACACATGATTCGAGTTATCATGGGCAAGAAGGGCTCCGGTAAGACCAAGCAGATGATCGATATGATCAACAGCGCCGTCCAGACCGAGCACGGCAATGTGGTTTGCATTGAGAAGGGCAATAAGCTGACCTTCGATATTCATTATCAGATCCGCCTGGTGGAAGCCAGCCAGTATGATATTGCCGATTACACCGCCCTGAAGGGCTTTGTCAGCGGCCTGTATGCCGGCAACTATGACATTACCCACATTTTCATCGACAGCCTGACCAAGATCGTTGGCGGCGAGTGCAACAACGAGACCGAGAAGTTCCTGGATTGGCTGAACAACTTCGGTGAGCAGCACAACATCAAGTTCACCATCACCATCAGCGACGACGAGTCTCTGGCCACCGAGGGCATCAAGAAGTACTTCTGATTTTCATAACAACAATCCCCCGCAGGAGCTTCCTGCGGGGGATTTCTTTTCTCTTTCTTTATTCCCAAAAGTCCCTTTTTCCGGTCTGCGGTCTATAAAACCTTGTCCACAGCAGGTTGACAGAACCCCGAAAAAGGAGTATGCTAAACGCAGACATAGAACATTAGTTCTATGTCTGCGTTTACCTTTCCTTCCCTCCCCCCAATCAGAACGCAGTTTCCCCAAAAAATCCTCCACCCTTCGCGAAAAGCCATCGGCTTTGGCGTGGGGGCATCCCAACGCAGCAGCCTGGAAACGGACCGTGCGGAAAGGGTCCCACGGACAGCTCCCCGTGGGATCACCATGCGCAGAAATGGCGGACACACAATATTTGTCCCTGTCCACCCACATATGTTCCCACGACAGATGTAGGCAAAACGTTCCCGCTTCATCCTAAACGCTGCACAAAGGGTGGACGCCGGAACGGGACTCTGCGCAGCGGGTACGATCCAGAACAGAGACACAGCGGCATGAACGCATTGACGGTTTTTAAACAATGAAAAGTTGTCGCAAGCTGCACACAGCTTGCGACGACTTGGTGGAGGAGGATGGATTCGCTTTTCTGCAGAAAAGCCCGCCGGTTGCAACGCACCACTGGCACGTTGCCAAGAGCCGCCGTCTCATCCACCTCAGATAGGAAAAACGGCAACCCCTGGCGGGGTCACCGTTTTTCTGTAACATCGCAGCAGTATAGATGTCTCCGGTTTCAGGTCTGTACCCAAAACCAAATCGAAGCCCAGCGCAGCGGGTTCGATTTGGAAAGGAGGAGCGACGGAATGAATGAGCAATGACTTTTTAAAATAAAAAGTCGTCGCGAACGATATAAAGTCCGCGACGACGTGGTGGAGGAGGGTGGATTCGAACCACCGAAGCGAAACGCAACAGATTTACAGTCTGCCCCCTTTGGCCACTCGGGAACTCCTCCAAATATGAACTTGTGGAGCTGGTGGACGGATTCGAACCCCCGACCTGCTGATTACAAATCAGCTGCTCTACCGGCTGAGCTACACCAGCACATCAGTGTTTCTGTCCAACAGCAAGGGGTATTATACTAAACGAAAGGGGAATTGTCAAGTACATTTTCAAAAATCTTTCCCATTTTTCGTCGGGGCCGGAAGGAGAGGGAAACCACGGGGAAACTGATGCCGCCACTGAGGGACCGGCAGGCGGAAAGGCCTGTCTGCCTGTGTCCGCTGTGCGGGGGAGAGCAATACCACTGGGATCAGACCGGACTGTGGCGCGGGCGGGTCGTCTGCGCCGACTGTCTGTCCCGGCTTGAAAAAGAGGAGGACGAACAATTGCTATGACCTTACAGGAACTTTCTGTGGAATACCGCGCCCACGCCCAGGCTCTGGAGCTGCGGATCCACCAGCTTCAGGTCCAAATGGAGCAGACCGAGGACCCGGAGGTCTGTTTCCAGCTCCGGGACCGGATCCGGCTGCTCTCCATCATGCTGCGGGAGGCCCGGGAGCTGGCCGTACTTACCGAACGCTATTACGACAGGAGGTATCGGCGCAATGCCAAATACACGATATAAGCGGGGTGAGAGCTACGCCGCCGACATGGCGGTATATACCCGGCAGATGGCGGCGGACAACACTGATGAGCTCAGCCGTCTGAAGCGCAATCTGATTCGGGCGCTCCGGGAGGACGTGACGCCAAAGCAGCGCCAGGCCCTGCTGCTCTACTACGCCGAGGGGCTGAACATGCGGGAGATCGGCGAGCGGCTGGGGGTGGACAAGTCCACCATCTCCCGGACCATCAAGCGGGGAGAGCGCCGGCTCGAGCGCTGCCTGCGCTATGGCGCCAGCGCCTACCTTGCCAGCATGGACGACCCCTGACCTGTCCCACCCGGGACCGGGAACGGCGGTCGGCGCAACGGCACACGCGTCATATGGAAGACGTACAAACTGCGGGCCGGTCCGTTGGGACTGGCCCGCAGTTTTGATACAGCGATCCGTTACGCTTCATACTCCGCGCAGCCCAGGGCAATGGCCCCGGGGCCGGTGTGGCAGCAGATGTTCAGCGCCAGGGGGTCGATCCGGACGAACTTCTCCCCGTAGTGCTCCTCCATCTGGGCCTTCCAGTTCTCCCCCACCGACGCCTCGCCGGAGTAGGCCGCAAAGACCCGCACCGCTTTCCCGGCAAACCGGGTGGCCAGGTCCTGGTCCAGGGCGGAGAACATCTTCTCCACCGCCTGCTTCATGCCCCGGACCTTGGCAAAGGCGTCCACGCCTCCGCCCTGGATCTGAAGCACCGGCTTGACGTTGAGCACGGTGCCGATGGCGGCTGCGGCGGGCGTGATCCGGCCGCCCTTCTTCAAATACTCCAGGGTGACCGGGGTGATATAGATGCTGGCGCACAGAGCCTGTTCCTCCAGCCGCTGCCGGAGCTGAGACAGGGGCAGCCCCCGGCGTGCCAGAGTCAGGGCATCCTGAACCATCTGCCACAGGGGGACGGAGATACGTCTGGTATCTGCCACGGCCACCCGGCCGTCATAGTCTGCCGCCAGAGCGGCGGCGGTGGCATAGGAGCTGCTCAAGCCGCTGGTCATGGGCAGGTACAGGACCCCCTCGTGGTCCTCCAGCAGCTTGTCCCAGAGTTCGGTCAGCGCGCCGGGAGAGGGCTGGGAGGTGGTGATGTCGGCCCCCTCCACCTGCTTGCGGAAGAAAAAGTCACGGCCCAGATCAACGCTCTCCAAATACTCCCGGCCGTCGATGGTCACCGGCATAGGCAGCACGAAAACTCCCAGCTGCTGGGCCTCCTCCCGGGAGATCCCGCTGGTGGTGTCGGTGGCAATGGCGATATTCATATCGTTCCTTTCCTCAGGTCCCAGCCTTGGACAGCCCTCTCTGTCCGCCGGCCGGTCTTATTGATGGTACAAAGGTCACGGCACACATGGCAGCGCTCCGCCAAGAGCGTCATGCAGAATGCCGGTACAAAGGGAGGGACCGGCAGAGCCGGCCCCCATTTGAGTGTCTTGTTGAGTTTGCGCCGCGGACATTGCCCGCTTCCGGGCTTCCCTGCCACGCTGCGGCGGCTGCGGGATTCTTAGTATGCCACGCCCCAGTAGATCATGTGCTTGGCGCTCTTGCCGCAGCACACGCAGGTGTCGCCCACCTTCTCCTGGACCAGGGGCATGCACCGGGAGGAGACGCCGGCCTCCTCCTTCATCTTCAGCTCGCACTCCAGATCGCCGCACCACATGGTCTTGGCAAAGCCGCCCTCGGTCTCCATAAACTCCTTGACCTCTTCCAGCGTCATGCAGACCTTGGTGTGGTCCTCCAGATTCTTCTTGGCCCGCTGGTACAGGCCCTCGTGGACCTGGTCCAGCAGCTTCTGAACCGTATCCTCCAGCTCAGCCAGCGGCACAAAGACCTTCTCGCCGTTATCCCGGCGGCAGACGCAGCACTGATTCTTCTCCATATCCTTGGGGCCGATCTCCACGCGGAGGGGCACGCCCTTCATCTCGTACTGGGCGGCCTTCCAGCCCATGGACTGGTCGGAGTCGTCCATCTTGGCCCGGATGCCGGCGGCCTGGAGCCGCTCCAGCAGGGCGGTAGCGGCCTCGATCACGCCGGGCTTGTGCTGGGCCACGGGGATGACCATGGCCTGGATGGGGGCGATGCGGGGGGGCAGCACCAGACCGTTGTTGTCGCCGTGGGTCATAATGATGCCGCCAATCATGCGGGTGGACACGCCCCAGCTGGTCTGGTGGGGGTTGTGGAGCTGGTTGTCCTTGCCGGTGAAGGTGATGTCAAAGGCCTTGGCGAAGCCGTCGCCGAAGTAGTGGCTGGTGCCGGCCTGGAGGGCCTTGCGGTCGTGCATCATGCACTCCACGGTATAGGTCTCCTCGGCGCCGTTGAACTTCTCCTTGTCGGTCTTGCGGCCCTTGACCACGGGCATGGCCAGCACGTTTTCCATGAAGTCGGCGTAGATGTTCAGCATCTGCTGGGTCTCTTCCCGGGCTTCCTCCTCGGTGGCGTGCATGGTGTGGCCCTCCTGCCACAGGAACTCCCGGTGGCGCAGGAAGGGACGGCTGGTCTTCTCCCAGCGCAGGACGGAGCACCACTGGTTGTACTTCTTGGGCAGGTCCCGGTGGGAGTGGATGATATTCTTGAAGTGTTCGCAGAACAAAGTCTCGGAGGTGGGCCGGATGCAGTAGCGCTCCTCCAGCTTCTCGCCGCCGCCGTAGGTGACCCAGGCGCACTCGGGGGCGAAGCCCTCCACGTGGTCCTTCTCCTTCTGGAGCAGGGACTCGGGGATCAGCATGGGCATGGCCACGTTCTCATGGCCGGTCTCCTTGAACTTCTTGTCCAGCTCCTTCTGGATGTTCTCCCAGATGGCATAGCCATAGGGACGGTAGATGAACATACCCTTGATGGAGGAGTAGTCGATGAGCTCCGCCTTTTTGCACACGTCGGTGTACCACTGGGTGAAGTCCGCCTCCATGTCGGTGATCTGCTCCACCTGCTTTTTGTTGGGGTTCTGAGCCATATCGTTTCAGTCCTTTATCTTTAAAATGGATCGGTCACGCCTCGCCTGTTCGCTGCTCACGACGGCTCAGACGCTTCTTTGTAAACTCGTATCCTTTATTGTATGAATGAATGGGAGAAAAGTCAAGGTTTCCCGCAAAGTTCCCGAAAAAAAGCCCCTGTTCCGCCGTTGCGGTTTCCCATTTCCCGTGATATACTACCGTCAAGACACTGACCTTGACAGAAAGGAGGGCTGTTTCATGGACGCCCAGGAGAGAAGACAAGCCGTGGCCCGTCGGCTGGAGGAGGCCCGGGACCCGGTGAGCGCCGCCGCTCTGGCCCGGGAATTTTCCGTCAGCCGGCAGATCATCGTGGGGGACGTGGCCCTGCTGCGGGCGGGAGGCATGGACATCGCCGCCACTCCCCGGGGCTATGTGCTGCCTGAACAGCCCGCCGGGCTGGTCCGCACCCTGGCCTGCCGCCACAACGGGGAGCAAATGGAGGCGGAGCTCAACGCCATCGTGGACCAGGGCTGCACCGTGGTGGACGTGATCGTGGAGCACCCCATTTACGGCCAGCTCACCGGCCCGCTGGCGCTCTCCAGCCGTTACGACGTGGCTCAGTTCGTGGAACGCTGCCGCAAACAGTCCGCCGCCCCCCTGTCCCTGCTCACCGAGGGCATCCACCTCCACACCGTGTCCTGCCCCGACGAGGGGGCCTTCCAGCGGGTCCGGGGGGCCCTGAAGGAATTGGGCGTGCTGCTGGAGGGATAACAGGGTCCAAACCGGTTTTTTGCCTCCTTTTCCCGTGAAAAACACCCCGCGCAACTCAAAGTTGACAGCAAAATCGTGAAGTGCAACAGCAAATCGCTGGTTTTGCGCTCCTTTTTCCGGTATGCTCGTACCATCCTGATCCAAAACAAAGGAGGTACTTCCCCATGTCATTTTCTGAAAACCTTCAGTTCCTCCGCACCAGAAATTCCATCACCCAGGAGCAGCTGGCCGAGCAGCTGGACGTATCCCGCCAGTCGGTGAGCAAATGGGAGAGCGGGGCCAGCTTCCCCGAGATGGACACCCTGCTGCGCATCTGCGATCTGTACAGCGTGGACCTGGACATCCTGCTCCGCGGCAGCGTAGAGGCCAGCCAGGTATCCGATACCGCCCGGTACGACGACTTTATGACCCGCTTCATCCGGCGGATGACCCTCGCCATCGGCGCCATCATCGCCGCCGTGGGGGGAATGCCGATTTTTAACGTATTGGGTCTGCCCGAGATGCTGAGTGTGGCCTTTCTGCTGCTGGTCATCACCGTGTCCGTTGTGACCATTGTGGCCAGCGGGATGCAGTACGACCGGTTCTGCAAAAAGAACCCCACCGTTCCCGACTTCTACTCTCAGGAGGAAAAGGACGCCTTCGGACAAAAATTTATCTGGTACATCGCCGGAGGCGTGGGCGGCATTCTGTTCGGCGTGGTGCTGCTGCTGTTATTCTTCAACTTTTTCCCTGAGCAGGAGCCCTATGAATCCGTGGCCGCCGGTCTGTTTCTGCTCATCGTGGCAGGGTCGGTCATGTCCCTGGTCTACGGCGGGATGACCGACGACAAGTACAAGATCTGGAAGTACAACCGGGACAACAACCCCACCCCGGAGGCCCGAGCCCGGAAAAATCTCATCGGCGCCGTCTGCGGCGCTCTGATGACCCTGGCCACCGCCATCTATGTGGGCCTTGGGCTGGCCCTGAATCTCTGGGGCAGCGCCTGGTGGGTCTTTGCCGTGGGCGGTATCCTGTGCGGTGTGGTCAGTATCATTCTGGACCCCTATAAAGGTGAGGACTGACCGCCCCGCAAAAAACTCTTGACAAATCCACACTTTTGATTAGAATGAGGTTTACATGTGTCTTGACACCTGTAAGCCTCATTCTACCACAAGAGGGTGCGTCCTTATGAAAGAATTCCTGAAACGGAAAAATATCGTCATCTCCGCCAAGCGGTACGGCATCGACGCTCTGGGGGCCATGGCCCAGGGCCTGTTCTGCTCCCTGCTCATCGGCACCATCATCAAGACCCTGGGCCAGCAGCTGGGGATGCAGTTTTTCGTAGACGTGGGCCAGTTCGCCTTTGACATGGCGGGTCCGGCCATGGCGGTGGCTATCGGCTACGCCCTGAAGGCCGACCCCATGGTCCTTTTCTCCCTGACCGGAGTGGGCTGGGCCGCCAACAAGCTGGGCGGCGCCGGCGGCCCTCTGGCCGTGCTGTTCATCGCCATTATCGCCGCTGAATTCGGCAAGGCCGTTTCCAAAGAGACCAAGGTGGACATTCTGGTCACTCCCGCCGTCACCGTCCTGGTGGGCGTGGGGCTGTCCACCCTCATCGCACCTCCCATCGGGGCGGCGGCCAAGGCTTTCGGGCAGCTGATCGTACTGACCACCGAGTTCCAGCCCTTCTGGATGGGCATTGCCGTCTCCGTCCTGATGGGCATCGCCCTGACCCTGCCCATCTCCTCGGCCGCCATCTGCGCCTCTTTCGGGCTGGTGGGACTGGCAGGCGGCGCCGCCGTGGCGGGCTGCTGCGCCCAGATGGTGGGTTTCGCCGTTATGTCCTTCAAGGAGAACCGCTGGGGCGGTCTGGTGTCCCAAGGCATCGGCACCTCCATGCTCCAAATGCCCAACATCGTGAAAAATCCCCGGGTCTGGATCCCCCCCATCCTGGCTTCCGCCATCACCGGCCCCATCGCCACCTGCCTGTTCAAGCTGCAGATGAACGGCGAGCCGGTGTCCTCCGGCATGGGCACCTGCGGCTTTGTGGGGCAGATCGGCGTGTGGACGGGCTGGCTCAATCCCAGCGAAAAGGCCGTGGAAATGGTGAACGCCGCGGCGATTACCCCCACCGCTTTCGACTGGCTGGGGCTGGTCCTCATCTGCTTCGTCCTCCCCGCCGTTCTCAGCTGGGCCTTCTGCGAGGTGCTGCGGAAGATCGGCTGGATCAAAGAGGGGGACCTGACTCTGCCGCAGTAAATCAAATTCGCTCCAAAAATCCCGTCCGGCCGGTCCGGGCGGGATTTTTTTCGAGAAAATTTGGAATTTTCCTTGACATTTCTCCCGTTTCCGGTATAATAATTAAGCCTGTCTCCATGAGGAGGCAGTGACATCCTTGCTCCCGGCAAAGATGACCAGGGGCCATACGTCCATAAGGAGGTGCAAGAAATATGGCAAAGATCAATGCGAACTACGAGGCGGTTTACATTCTGGATCCCGCTCTGAGCGAGGAGCAGATCGCCGCTCTGGTGGCGAAGTTCAAGGCCGTGGTCGAGGCCAACGGTACTGTCTCCGAGATCGACGAGTGGGGCAAGCGTCGTCTGGCCTATCCCATCAACGATCTGATGGAGGGCTACTATGTGCTGATGACCTTCACTGCCGCCGCCGCTATCCCCGCTGAGCTGGATCGTATCTTCCGTATTACCGACGGTGTGATGCGCTCCATGATCGTCTGCAAGGACCAGTAAGGGGGAGCAGGCATGCTCAACAAAATCTTCATCATGGGTCGTCTGACCCGTGACCCCGAACTCCGGCGCACCCAGACGGGTACTCCGGTGGCTTCCTTCTCCCTGGCCGTTGACCGGGATTTCAAGGACAAGTCCACCGGCGAGCGGGCCACCGACTTCATCGACGTGGTGGCCTGGCGCCAGACCGGCGAGTTTGTCAGCCGCTACTTCACCAAGGGCCGCATGGCCGTGGTGGAGGGGCGTCTCCAGATCCGTGATTGGACGGATAAGGAGGGCAACAAGCGCCGCAGCGCCGAGGTGGTAGCCGACCAGGTCTACTTCGGCGATTCCAAGCGGGACGGCGACGGCGGAGGCTACTCTGCCGGTTACAGCCACGGCGGTTATTCCGCCGGCGGCTACTCCGCTCCCGCCGCACCCTCCGGCTATGGGGCCCCTCCCGCGGACGGGGACCAGTTTGCCGAGCTTTCTGATGATGACGGCGAGCTGCCGTTCTAACTTTGACCAGATAAGGTCGTAAAAGGAGGTAAAATCCATGGCTATGGAACGTGATAACAGAGCTCCCCGCGGCCGCAAGCGCCGCAAGGTCTGCGCCTTCTGTGTGGACAAGGTGGAGTGCATCGATTACAAGGACGCCGCCAAGCTGCGCCGGTTCACTTCCGAGCGGGCCAAGATCCTGCCCCGCCGCACCACCGGCACCTGCGCCATGCATCAGCGCCAGCTGACTGAGGCCATCAAGCGCGCTCGTCAGATCGCCCTGCTGCCCTACGTCACCGACTGATTTGCGGTATCAAAATCCCCGAACCTTCTCCATGGGAGGTCCGGGGATTTTTTGTGTTTTTTCCCTAATCAAAGCCGCCCGTGGGCCAATAAAAAGTAGGGCGGGGGCTTGCCCCCGCCGTCCGTTTTACGCATGACCTCCGGCGGGGGCAAGCCATATTCCTGCAAAACGCCCTCAGGCCGCAGTGGTCCGCCGCGCCGTCACATCTCGTCGCTCCGACCTACCAGATAGTCTAAAGTAACACCATAAAAATCCGCGATCTTTATGAGCATGTCAATGGGAATGTTGATTTTTCCACTCTCATAGTCAGAATACGTACTCTGCTTAATCTCCAAATAATTGGCCAATTCAATTTGCTTTTTATCATGGTCCTCTCTCAAATCCCGAATACGCTGGAATTTCATCCAACCACCTCATCTTTCATAGTCAGCATACAATATCGGCAAAACCGATATTTACAAATATAGGTATTACCGATATTATTTATGCCAGAGGTGATGACAATGTCCCGTCGGCGTTATCAAAGGGAGGAAGTCTGTGGCGGATGTAAGCATTTCCGGCTGCACTATATCAAGTCCAGCGACTGCTATTTCCCCACCCATCTGGGCCACTGTGTCCATCCCATGGTCAAGGACCGCCGGGCGGACGAGCGCTGTCCCCGCTGGGCTCCGCCCGACCAGGCATAAAACAAAGCGCCAGCCCGGCGGGCTGGCGCTTTGTCTTGCTCCTATCATTGTCCCGCGCCCACGCTGGCGGGGACGGGGACGGTCTGGGGTTCGTCGGGCCGGGAGGGATACAGCTTCCGCAGCCGCTTGATGCAGGCGGCGCAGGCCGGGACCAAAAACAGGTCGGCACACACCCAGGCGGCGGGCGAGGCGAAGCAGGCGGCGGTATAACCAAAGGCTGGGACGAAGAACTGCCCCACCACCACCCGGGCCGCCATCTCCATGACCCCGGCCAGAATGGCGAAGGTGCTGAATCCCATCCCCTGGATGGAGAACCGCACAATGTTCACCAGGGCCAGGGGGAAGAAAAAGGCGCAGCTGATGATAATATACCGGCTGGTCAGCTCCACCAGCAGGGCCAGATTGGGCTCCCGGGGGTCCAGGAACAGCATGGCGCACTGGGGGGCGAAGGCCGCCATGGCGGCAAAGCCCGCGATGGCATAGATTAGGCCCATAAGGGCGCAGGACCGGACTCCCTGGCCCAGGCGGTCCAGCTTGCAGGCCCCCACGTTCTGGCCGCAGTAGGTAGCCATGGCGGCTCCCATGGCATCATAGGGGCAGGCCAGCAGCTGGAACAGCTTGACGCCCGCCGCCACCGCCGCCACATAGGTGCTGCCCAGGGCGTTCACCGCCGACTGGAGGACGATGGAGCCGATGGCGGTGATGGAGTATTGCAGGCCCATGGGGATGCCCATGGCACACAGCACCTTGCAGGAGTGTCCGTCCAGCCGCCGCTCCTCCCGGGTCATGCGGAGGATGGGATATTTCTTTCTCATGTAAAATAGGCAGGCCACGCCCGAGATGCCCTGGGACACCACCGTGGCGATGGCCGCTCCGGCTACCCCGGCCCGGAACCAGAGGATCAGGGTAAAGTCCAGAACGATGTTCAGGAAGGAGGACAGGGCCAGGAAGTACACCGGCGTCTTGCTGTCCCCCAGGGACCGGATGATCCCCGCCAACAGGTTATAGAGAATAATGGCCGGGATGCCCATGAAGATGATAAAGATGTAGGCGTAGGCGTTATCAAAAATATCCGCCGGGGTACGCATGGCCGTCAGGATGGTCCGGCAGAGCAGGCCGGTGGCCACCGTCAGCACCAGAGCCAGGGCCGCGGCCAGATAGGCGGCGTTGGCCACATAGCGCCGCATTTTCGATGGCTCCCGGGCCCCCATCCGCTGGGCCACCGGGATGGCGAAGCCATTACACACGCCCATGCAGAAGCCGATGACAAAAAAGTTGATGGAGCCGGTGGAGCCTACCGCCGCCAGCGCCCCGGCGCCCAGCAGCTTGCCCACGATCATGGTGTCCACCAGATTGTAGAGCTGCTGGAACAGCATCCCAAACAGCGTGGGCATAGTAAAGCCGAAGATCAGCCGCATAGGGCTGCCGACCGTCAGATCTTTGGTCATAAGAATCCCCCTTTCCGGGAACGCAGATCAGGTTCTGGTTGAATCTCGGATAATTATAATCATCCCCCGCCCATCTGCATAGAGAAGTTTTCTACAATCTTGCGCCGCTTTTTCTCCGTCTTTCTTACAAGAGTGGCGAATCGTCTCCCCTCTTTCGGCCAAAACGGCCCACCCCGTCAGACCGGGATGGGCCGTCATGTGGTATCATTTGCCAAGCGCAAGGAAGGAGCGCGTTCCCCTCCCCCTGTCAGGCGTTCCGGGCCATCCTCCGGCAGGCCGCCGCCGTAGCCAGGAAGTAGCCGCCGTAGACCAGCAGCAGGACCAGGGCGGCGGCCAGACTGCTGCCCACACTGTCTACCCGGCCCACCATGGCGATGAGGTCGTTGGCCGCCTTCATGCCCACCGCCGCGTGGATCAGGGCCAGCCCCAGGGGCAGCAGAAAGGCCAGGGCCACCTGATGAGCAGCCGACCGGGCCACCAGTTTCTCCTCCGCCCCCAGCCGACGGAGGATGGCGTACCGGCGGGTATTGTCGGCGGCCTGACTCAGCTGCTGGAGAGCCAGCACCGCCGCCGCGGCCAGCAGGAAGGTAAAGCCCAGATACAGTCCCAAATACAACGCCAGGATCTTGCTGCCCATCACGTCCTGATAGATCGTCAGTCGGCTTTCCACCCGCAGGGAGATCTTCTGGCTCAGGGGCCGGAGCAGGGCGAGCAGGTCCGACTCCGTCTCCTCCTTGTCCCCGGCGTAGTCGGCGCACCAGACCTGGCGGCGGAGCTCCAGCCCCTCCGCCATCTCATCGGGGACCACCACATAGGTCAGCCCAAGGTTGCCGGTGACCAAGCCCTCGTTCCGGTCCGCCTGGAGAAAGGGCAGGACCCCGGTGTAGCCGGGCCGGCCCTGGCGGGCCAGCAGGGCGTCGTAGTCGGACAGGCGAAGGGCGGCGCTGGCCTCGGCGGTGCCGGTGACCGCCGGGTCGTTGTAGTAGAACAGCACGTCGGCGGTCCAGTCCAGCCGCTTCAGGTCGAAGCCCCCCTCCGCCAGCACCCCTTCAAAGTCCTCGAGGCCTGTCCAGTCGGCGGACTGGTTCTGTACAGTGAGGTCGAAGGGGGCCTGTTGGCCGGTCATCTGCTCCAGAGTGGAATTCAGCCCCACGGAGCTGGCAGTGATGCCGATGGCCAGCAGCAGCAGGATGCAGATCACTGTCTGAGACAGGTATGTGGTGTGGACCTTGCTGATCCACTGGCGCAGGGTAAACAGATTCAGGTTTTTATAGTAAAAGCCGGGCCGCTCCCGGGCGAATTTCAGCACGAAGCCGGACAGCGACTTGAAGATCAGCAGGGTCCCCAGAGTGCCCATGGTCAGCATGGGAATACAGATGGGCAGCACCGCCACGGCGATGGCCATGCCGAAAAATAGAAGGATGGCGTAGGCCGCCGCCAGGCAGACAGCGCCCAGCGCCAGCTGGACCACCGCCCAGCCCAGGGGCCGCTGCTTCAGCACCTCGTTCTTCCGCTCCCCCTGGAGCAGGTCGATGAGTCTGGCTCTGGACACCTCCAGGCCGCTGAAACCCATGACCAGCAGGAAGATCAGGCCGAAATACAACACAGTCTTGCCCGCCGCCCTCCAGGAGAAGGACAGCCCCAGCAGACCGGACACATCCACCTCAAACATGGACAGGGTGAGGGCGGACATGCCCCAGGAGGCCGGCACTCCAAGCGCCAGGCCGGCGGCCAGGGACAGCAGACCCACCACCCCCGTCTCCAGAAAGAGCAGCCGGGACACCTGGCCCTGGGTGAGGCCCAGGAGCAGGTAGGTGCCCAGCTCCCGCTTCCGCCGCCGCAGCAGGAAGCGGTCGGCGTACAGGATGAGGCAGGCCAGCACCACCGCCACGAAAACAGAGAAGATGTCGATGAGCATGAGGATGGACGACACCATGGGGTTGTCGTTCCGGCTCAGATAAACCATGGCCCCCTGACCCTCAATGGCGTTGAAGGTATAAAACAGGCACACGCCGAAGGTGAGGGTGAGCAGGTACACCCCGTAGTCCCGGAAGGAGCGGCGGACATTGCGAAGGGCCAGCTTAGAGAACATCGGCCATCTCTCCTCCCATTTCGGACACCACCCGGATGATCTTCCGAAAGAAGGCCCGGCGGTCCTCCCCTTCCCGGCGCAGTTCCAGAAAGATCCGGCCGTCCCGGAGGAATACCACCCGGCGGCAGCAGCTGGCGGTGAAGGCGTCGTGGGTGACCATCAAAATGGTAGCGCCCATCTCCCGGTTCAGTTCCTCCAGCCGGTCCAGAAGCAGCTTGGAGGATCTGGAGTCCAGGGCGCCAGTGGGCTCGTCGGCCAGCACCAGGGCCGGGCGGGTGACCATGGCCCGGGCGGCGGCACACCGCTGCTGCTGGCCGCCGGACATCTGGTAAGGGTATTTGTCCAGACAGTCGGAGATCCCCAGCAGGTTGGCCATCTCCTTTACCCTTCCCTCGATCTCCCCCGCCGGGGCTCTGACGATGGAAAGGGACAAGGCGATGTTTTCAAAGACGGTGAGGGTGTCCAGCAGATTGCAGTCCTGAAAGATGAAGCCCAGCCGCTCCCGCCGGAACCGGGACAGCTCCCGCCCCGTCAGCCCGGTCAGTTCCTTCCCGTCGATGACGATGGAGCCGGAGGTGGGCCGGTCGATGGTGGCCACACAGTTCAGGAGCGTGGTTTTCCCGGACCCCGAGGGGCCCATCACCCCTACAAACTCCCCCGCCTCCAGAGACAAAGACACCCCGTCCAGGGCCCGGGTGGCCGCCGTTCCCTTGCCGTATACCCGGGTCAGATCTGTGACCGTCAAAATTTCTTCCATGGTGTTCCTCCTTTACTTTTAAAAATTTTAGTTTATCGTTTCATGTAGGGTGAGGGCTTGGTAGGGCGGGGGCTTATCCCTCCCCCTTTTGGCCTTCGGCCATTTCCCCCGACGGGGGGAATCGTCCCCCGCCGTCCGACGGCTGACATTTTGGCGGCGGCCCCAAGGGGCCGCCCTACGGGCGGGGCGTCCAGAGGCCGCCCCCTACGAAGCCATATTGTGAACCGTGCGTAGGGGGCGGCGTCCCCGACGCCCCACAATACATCCATAAACTAAAATTTATTGTCCTCAAAGCTGTATGAAAGCATATCATACGGCCCAGGCGATTGCTCTAAAGGAATTCTGAGGATTTCATTAAGTTTCCCTTAAAGCCCTCCGGCCGCGCAAAAAGCGCCCCGGCGGAGACCGCCGGAGCGCCAGATAAGGAGGAATGGAAAACATCAAATTGACAAACGAAACTCCCGCATCCGGTCACTGCACCGGCCCGGATGTTCCCTTTCCCTATTCTATGCTCCCGCTTGGAGCAGGTTACAGCAAAAAAAGCCAGACAGCCCAGCACAACGAGGCCGCCACAGCCCCCGCCGTCCCCCACAGGGGGCCGGGCAGCCGCTCCAGCCGCCGGTTCCAGGCCTTGCCCTGCTTCAGGTAGCCGTCGGCAGCCTGGCGGGCCTCCTTCAGCACACGGTCAGCACTGACCCCCTCCCGGGCCAGCGCCTCTTCCTTGACGATAAAAATGGCCTCCTCAAACAGCTTGGGGTCGGGGGATTTGACCAGGATCACCTGGCGGGTGATACCCTTCACCATTTATGTCACATCCTTTCAGGCACGTTGCCGTTCCCAGTATTTACCCCTAGTCTGTCCCCATTTTCCCTGGTATATTCCCCCTTGTCACGCCCGTACACTATTTTCACGCGGACAAAAGGAGGGGCGGGCATGGACGAGGAGCGGCGGAGGTTGGTCGAACTGGCAGTACTGTATCTGGTCAATGTTGTGGTCATTCTTGCGGTGCAGTGGATCAAGGGATAACTTTTAGTTTATCGTTTCATGTAGGGTGAGGGCTTGGTAGGGCGGGTGCTTATCCCTCCCCCTTTTGGCCTTCGGCCATTTCCCCCCGATGGGGGGAATCGTCCCCCGACGTCCGACGGCTGCCATTTTGGCGGCGGCCCCAAGGGGCCGCCCTACGGGCGGGGCGTCTAGAGGCCGCCCCCTACGAAGCCATATTGTAAACCGTGCGTAGGGGGCGGCGTCCCCGACGCCCCATAATACATCCATAAACTAAAATTTTTAACTCAGCAGCAGTTCCAGATCCTCCACCGTCATTCCCGGCTGGAGGGCCAGGCTAATGCCGTAGCCAATGATCTTGGACAGGTCTGCCACCTGGCTGTCGATGTCCTTGGGGGTGACCAGCAGATCCTGCCCCGCGCCCAGGTCGGGCAGCTCATCCGCGCCCAGCAGGTCGGCGGCCAGGGTAGCCCCCTCCACTACCGTGGGCACACCCAGCGCCAGGACGGGCACCCCAAGGCTGTCCCGGTCCAGCGCCACCCGGTGGTTCCCCACCCCGGAGCCGGGAGTAATACCGGTATCCGCAAGTTGCACCGTCCGGCACAGCCGCTCCAGAGACCGGGAGGCCAGGGCGTCCACCGCGATGACACAGGCGGGCCGGAGCTTTTCGCACACTGCCCGGACCACCTCGCCGCTCTCCACCCCCGTGGTGCCCAGCACCTCTGCCGCCAGAGAGGCCACGGGCCTCAGGTGGCCGAAGTGCTCCGGCATCTGGTCCACCAGGTGCCGGGTGACGAAGATCTGCTCGTGGACTTTGGGGCCGATGGCATCGGGGGTGATGGCCCGGTTTCCCAGCCCCGCTACCAGCACCAACCCCTGGGGGTCTACCTCCTCCAGCAGCCGGGACAGTTCTCCCGCCACCGCCCGGATGGCCCGGCCAAAGACGCCCTCGGCCCGGCCCGCCACCCCCTCCAGGGTCAGGGTCACATAGGTCCCCTTGGGTTTACCCAGGGCCTGTTCTCCCTCCCGGTCCAGGATCCGCACCGTGGTCACCGGGATGCCCTCCCGCTCCCCGTCCCGGGCCTCCACCCCGGACAGCCGGGTGGTCTCCCCGGCGCTCTCCCGCCACAGTTCCTGGGCCTCCATGGCCAAATCGGTCCTTCTGATCTTCATAATTTGTTCCCGCCTTCCCCTATATCTTGTGTAATTTTTCCCCATATTCCCTATTTTTTGCGGCTATTCGTGATCTATCCAAATTTCTTGAAAAAATCGAAAAAAACAGTTGATTTTTCTGAAGACCAATGGTAAAATACATATCTGCACAGGCATACTGTGTCTAAATTAACGATGAAAATCGGAGGAGGTGTTTGGTTTGCCGAATATCAAGTCTGCCAAGAAGCGTGTGCTGGTGTCCCAGACCAAAGCTGCTCAGAACAAGGCCGCGAAGTCCGCGCTGAAGACCGAACTCAAGAAGTTTGACGCCGCGGTGGCGGAAGGCAACCGCAGCGAGGCCGATGTCGCTTACAAGGTGGCTGTCAAGGCGGTGGATCAGGCCGCTGCCAAGGGGCTGCTGCATAAGAACAATGCTGCCAACAAGAAGAGCAGCATGACCATCAAGCTGAACAAGCTGGCCTGAGGTCTGCAACGTCGAAAGCCGTCTGGAAATCAGACGGCTTTTTTCGTTTTTTCCGGCAGTTTGCCTGGATGAACTTTTGTTTATTCTCAATCACCCGACAGGGAAGGAGAGAACCCATCATGTTAAAAAAACTTCTGTCTCTGCCACCGGTCTCCTTTTGTCTGGACGCGGCGGACGCCTACGGACGGGCAGGAGTGGCCCGGTCCGCCGCCGCCCTGTCCTACTTTCTCATCCTCACCCTCTTCCCCCTGCTTATGTGCGTCAACTACTTCATTGGCCTGTTCCATCTGGACCTGGAGCAGATTTTGTCGGGGCTGGACCAGGTCCTACCCGGCGGGGCCCTCTCCGTCATGACGGACTACCTCACCTATGTGGCCGGCAGCCAGTCCCCCGGTCTGCTGTGGGCCAGTCTGTTCACCATCCTGGTGTCCGCATCGGCGGGACTGCGGACGTTGTTTCTCACCATGGACCAGCTCTATGAGGTGAAAGACCGCCGCCCGGGAAGTCTGTTTCTGATCAGCGTCCTGCTGTCCGCCCTGCTGCTGCTCACCATCTATTTGTCGGTGGTGGTCATCTTTACCGGCGACTGGTTCTTCTGGCTGCTGGAGACCCACCTGCCCCTGCGGCTGGCCCAGCTGCTCCCCCTGGCCGCCCTGGCCCCTCTGTGGCAGTGGATGCGCTATCTGCTGCTGTTCTGCTTCGTGCTGATCCTGGTCCTGGTCGTCTACCGGGCCGGCGTCCCCCGGCGGCTGCTGCCCAACCGGACGGTCCTGATCTCCTCCTGCCTCACCGCCCTGGCCATGGTGGCCTGCTCGGTGGTCTTCTCCTGGTTCATCGGCATGTCCTCCCGGTACGCTCTGGTCTACGGCTCCCTGGCCTCCCTGATCATTCTGCTGGTCTGGCTGTACTTCTGCGGCAACATCCTGCTGCTGGGGGCGGTGGTCAGCCAGGTCTGGGTCCGCCGGCACAGGCAGGCTTCCCACTGACTTCCAGCCCGTTAAAAGGCCTTTCGCCGAGCCCCTTCTTCCCTTTTCTTCCGGACAAAAATGTGGTACACTTTACTATATACCCCCACAATATTATCCTCCTTGCCCAACGGGCACGGGAAAGGTGGCTTCCCTATGCACGACAAGCTGATCCGTCAGATCGACCGCGAGATTGCCGAGGCCCTGGCTGCCCGGAGGCTGATCTCCCTCCCCAACCGAAAGGCCGCGCTGGCCCTGTTGAAGGACCCCGACTGGCAGGCGGGGCTGTCCGCCCTGTTCCCCATCCGGGAGCGGCTGACCTGCGCCGGGGTGCTGGAACTGTGCGCCCCTTTGATGGCCCGGCTGTGCCCCGACGCTCCGGAGCAGGGCTGGGGCCCCTTCTGTTACCAGTACATCTGCCGCCTCATGTTCCCCGACAACGGGGCTGTTCAGCCTGACCGCCGGGGCGAGGCCGCGAAATTTTACCTCACCGTCCTCCAGGTACTGCTGGACCACGAGCGGGCCGCCCTTCCCTTCGACCCCATGCTGGACTTCCAGTTCCTGTCTCCGGAGGAGTACGCCGCCTGCGACAACGGCAAGGAGTACCGCCGCCTCATGACCGCCTGGCGGGAGGAATATATCTATGAACTCATGCGGCTGGGTCTGGAATTTACCCCCTTCCGCATCCTGAGCCACATCTCCGGCGTTCACTACATCGCCATGACCGCCGCCCGGGGCCTGAAGCAGGCCGGGGTGGAGGTGGACCTGTCCCTCATCTCCGGCGCAGCTGCGGCCCACGACTTCGGCAAATTCGGCTGCCGGCCCGGGGAGCGGGTACCCTACCTCCACTATTACTACACCGACCAGTGGCTGCTGGCCCGGAAGATGGAAAACATCAGCCATATCGCCTCCAACCACTCCACCTGGGACCTGGAGCTGGAGTCCCTGTCGGTGGAATCCCTGCTGCTCATTTACGCTGACTTCCGTTCCAAGCAGTCCCGGGACGCGGAGGGCAACGAGATCACGGTCCTCTACCCTCTGGAGGAGTCCTTCCAGGTCATCCTGTCCAAGCTGGACAATGTGGACCGGGCAAAGCGCCGCCGGTATGAATTCGTCTACGGAAAGCTCCACGACTTCGAGGACTACATGCGCCGTCTGGGCGTGGATGTGGATCTGACCGGCCACCCCCAGCCCCCCGCGCCGCCCAAGGACGCCGCTCTGATGGACCCCGAGGAGACGCTGAACAGTCTGATCCTGCTGTCGGTGGAGCACAACATCCGGCTGATGCGCATGCTGTCCAACGAGCAGAAGTTCGGCAACATCATCGAGGCCGCCCGGTCCGCCAAGAGCTGGCAGCAGCTGCGGGCCTACCTCAACGTCTTTGAGGAATACTTCACCTATCTGTCCGTACGGCAAAAAACCCAGGCGCTCTCCTTCCTCTACGAGCTGCTGGTCCACCGCGAGGGCGACATCCGCCGTCAGGCCGGCGGTCTGATCGGCCAACTCATTGCCCGCTTCCATCTGGTGTACCGGAAGGAGGTCCCCGCCGACGCCCAGAGCGACCCGGCGGAGGAGGTCCCCTTTACCCTCTGGGAACAGTACCTGGACATGATCATCTTCCCCGACCACAAGACCACGCCCCAGCAGCGCTCCCACATCAGCTACACGCTGAAGCTGGTGGTGGGCTCCATGCTGACCCACGCCCGTCCCGGTGATATCCCCCGGTTCCTGGGCGCCCTGCTGAAATACTATGAAAAGCCGGAGGCACTCTCCTCCGACACCGCCTTTACCCTGCTGGACGCCATCCGCTACCTGCCCTCCCAGTATTACGGGGAGGAGGTCCGCAGGCAGCTCATTGAGTTTGCCGCCTACTTCGCCGTCTCCGACGAGCTGCGCCTGTCCACCGCCGCCCTGGAATTCCTCCGGGAGGCGGAGCGCTCCCTCACCCAGGACCACCCCCTGATGCGCCGCATCGCCCAGATCGCCCATCAGGTACACAGCCGCCAGCTGACCAGCATCTTCCTGAAGTGCAAGCTTCTCCGCCGGGCTGGCGAGGACGTGTCCGCTCTGGAGCAGACCCTGTACCACATGGACATCACCAGCGAGGTCTTTCTGGACAACCTGAAGATCGCCACCCCCTGGGTAGTGAAGGTGGCCGGCGTGGAGCTGCTGTGGGACCAGGTGGAGTACGGCTTGAAGACCCACACCCTTCACATTGCCACCCACTTCTCCAACCTGGTCAAGGTATCCGAGCGGGTGGTGGTCCGGCATTCCGCCGGACAGGCTCTGGTCCGCACCCTGTCCGTCCTGCGCCGGGACCAGCGCAACGAGGTGGTGGTAGAGCTGGGCAAGGGTCTGGAGATGGGGCAGTACGAGATCTCCAAGTACATTCCCCAGTACCTGGGCCAGGCCGCCCTGTACCTCTATCCCAGCGAGCTGGACGAGCAGGTACTGTGGCTCAAGTCCCTGCTGGGCTCCCCCAACGACTCCGCCGTCTCCGGCGCGCTGAACACCGTGGGGGTGCTGCTCCAGCACTACCCCGCCTACCGGGACCGGTTCCCCGAGTCGGCCGCCTCCTATGAGAACCGCCGGCAGGTGCTGCTGGGCCTTCTTCTCCAGGGGCTAGCCCACTACCGGGAAGCCGTCCGTCAGGAGGCCCTGCTGGTCATCGGCAAGCTGCTCTTCGAGTCTCCCGTTCTCAGCATGGAGGAAAAAGGCCGCCTGTTCGCACTGAGCTACCGCAAGCTGCTCTTCCTCATTCAGGAGGCCCCCCGCCAGGACGGCCTGACCTTCTTCTACCGGGCCGCCGCCCTGGCCCACATCAACCGGTTCATCGCCCTGCGCCGGCTGGACCACGGGCCCTTCACCTTTGAAAAGCCCCGGAAGATCGCCTTCTTCCCGGGCACCTTCGACCCCTTTACCCTCTCCCACAAGGGCATTGTTCACGCCATCCGGGATCTGGGCTTCGAGGTCTATCTGGCCGTGGACGAGTTCTCCTGGTCCAAGAAGGCCCAGCCCCATCTGATCCGCCGGCAGATCGTCAACCTGTCGGTGGCCGGGGATTTCCACGTCCACCTGTTCCCCGATGACATCCCAGTGAATATCGCCAACCCCGACGATCTGAAGCGGCTGCTGGACCTGTTCCCCGGCCAGACGGTATATATTGTAGCGGGCAGCGACGTGGTGGCCAACGCCTCCTCCTACAAGGCGCCGCCCCAGCCCTTCTCCATTCACCAGATGAACCACGTCATCTTCCGCCGGGCAGGGGAACGGGAGCTGCCCAAGCCTCTGCCCATCACCGGCGAGGTCATCCAGCTCCAGCTGCCCCCCCACCTGGAGGACATCAGCTCCACCCGCATCCGGGAAAACGTGGATCTGAACCGGGATATCTCCAACTTTATCGACCCGGTGATCCAGGAGTTCATCTATCAAAACGGCCTGTACCTCCGGGATACCCAGGACAAGCCCCTGCTCTACGCCGGAGACCTGGCCTTCCAGTGGGAGGACGAGCCCGCCCCCGGCCTTCTGGCTCAGCTCATTGAAAAGCAGCCGGAGCTGGAGCCGGTCCTGGCCGCCATCGCCCGCCACGGGGACCGGCTGCTGCTGCTCCGCCGCACCTCCGACCGGTGCCTGCTGGGCTTTGTCAGCTACCGGCTCCTGTCCGCCTCCCAGCTCTTCGGCGCTCTGGGAGACAATGAGCTGGCCAACCGCATCCGCCTTCGCTCGGCGGGCAACGTGCTGCTGGTCACCGCCCTGTCCGCTGATATCTCCGACAAGCACAAGGATTACAGCCAACTGCTGCTGTGCGAGCTGATTGCCCGGGCTCTGGAGGAGGAGTATGTCTACGCCGTATTCCATCCCCACGACGGCCACCTGGCCCCCTGGCAGGAGGACAACCTGGCCCGGATGGGCTTTGTCGCCCGGGAGGGGGACGCCCCCATTCGGGAGGTGGATATGCACGCCCCCACGGTACTCATCCAAAATCTGGAGACTACGGTCCAGGAGCCTCTGTGCCGCAACCCCCGGGTGCTGTCCGCCATCCGCCGGGGCCACGAGCGGCTCCAGTACGCCCTGTCCGGCCTCTACCCCGGCTCCCTGGTCCTCACCCTGTCCGCCGACATTATCCACCACCGGCTGCTGGAGAAGATCACCGCCTATAACAACGTGTCCTCCACCCCCACCGTTCCCCGGGTCCTGGGCGAGAACATGTGCGTCCCCTTCGGCAAGATGCTCCGAGGCAAGATCGTCCCCAACACGGTGACCAAGACCCTTCACACCGACAAGGTCTTTACCCCCGACCTCTCGGAGAGCACTCTGGAGGCCTTCCCCTACTACGCCCCCATCCCCAGCCAGATCCGCACCATCAAGTCTTTCAACCGCCCGGTGATCCTGGTGGACGATCTGATGCACCCCGGCTTCCGCCTGCGCTTTTTGGACCCCATCCTCCGCCAGGAGGACGTGCCCATCCGCATGGTGCTGGTGGGCGTGCTGTCCGGCTATGGCAAGGATCTGATGCGGTCCTGGGACCGGCCGGTGGACAGCGTCTACTTCCTGCCCCGGCTGCGCCAGTGGTTCGTTGAGTCCACCCTCTACCCCTTCATCGGCGGCAATACGGTCCGGCGGCCCACCTCCCCGGTCCCCGGCCTGCTCCCCGGTATCAACCACATTCTGCCCTACGCCGTCCCTGCCTACCAGGGGGAGTGCGGACGGGAGGCGGTGTTCCAGCTGTCCCGCACCTGTCTGGAGGCGGCTCTGGACGTGATGCGCACCCTGGAGCAGGAGTACCGGGTCCTCTACGGCAGGAACCTGACCCTGTCCCGTCTGCCTGAGGCGGTCATCCTGCCCCTGTGCCCCGACAAGGGCACCTGCCTGCGCTACGACCCCAATCTGGCCGCTTCCGTCTATCTGGAAAACGACCTGGAGCAGCTCTTGCGCCAAAATCAATGATCTCGTTTTGGCAGGCAGGAGATAGGAGCTACACGTTGCTGTGCCGCCTCCAATGATTCGCCCAAGGCGAATGCCAAAGCTCCTGACTTCCAATTTCTGACTCCTAACTGATAAAGGGTGATTTTATGTACTACTACCGCCACAAGGGCGCCCATCTGGTCTCTCTGGCCCCTCTGGAGGGCTTTGGTCCCGAGATTTCTCCCGTCACGGACGGCCGACTTTTCGCACCCGTAGACGGTGACCCGGTGCTGGGCCGGGGCTCCTTCAAAGTGACCTGCCCGGGCCAGCTGCTGAATCCCCACGGTCTGGAGGTGCTGGACGGCTCCCGTCTGCCCCGTGTGGAGGTGGACGAGGCCACCTCCGCCGCCATCGCCCAAGGCCGCCTCACCGCCGTCAACACCGGCCGACACGGCTGGGAGGACCTGCTTTCCGCCGTCCCCAAGGGGGGCAAAAAGCGGGTAAATCTGCTGGCCATCGGGGACGTGGGCTCCACCCTCCTCACTGGCCTGAAGCTGCTGGGGGGCGACGTCATCGACTCCATCGGCATCTGCGACCTCAGCGACCAGATCACTGCCCGGTGGGAGTTTGAGATGGGCCAGATCGCCCTGCCCTGGCAGTACGACGCCATGCCTGAGGTGGAGGTCATCCCCCCCGAGCGGCTTTTCGACTGCGATATGTTCGTCTTCGTAGCCTCCAAGGGCATCCCCCCCGTGGGCTCCGGGGTGAAGGACGTGCGGATGTACCAGTTTGAAAACAACGCCAAGATCGTGAAACACTACGCTAAGATGGCCCGGGCGTCCCATTTCCAGGGCCTGTGGTGCGCCGTGTCCGATCCGGTGGACCCGCTGGCCAAGACCGCCTATCTGGAGAGCAACCGGGACGAGAACGGGGCCTGGGACGGCCAGGGCCTGCGGCCCGAGCAGGTCCAGGGGTTCGGCCTGGGGGTGATGAACGCCCGGGCGGCCTACTACGCCAAACGGGACGCCCGCTTTGCCTCCTTCCTCACCGAGGGGCGGTCTTTTGGTCCCCACGGCACCGGGCTGACCATTGCCAACTCCATCGAGCATTATGACGACGCTCTGTCCCAGGAGCTGACCCAACTCACCGTCACCGCCAATTTGAAGATGCGTGAGATCGGCTTTAAGCCCTATGTGGCCCCCGCCCTGTCCTCCGGGGCCCTGTCCCTGCTGCTCACCCTCCGGGGGGAGTGGCACTGCGGTTCGGTATTTCTGGACGGTATCTATATGGGTGTGAAGAACCGCTACACCCCCGCCGGCATTGAGACCGAAGTGCTGCCCCACATCCCCGACGCCCTGTTCGGCCACATCCGGGACGCGGCGGAGCATTTGAAAGAAGTACTATAAATTTTAGTTTATCGTTTCATGTAGGGTGAGGGCTTGGTAGGGCGGGGGCTTATCCCTCCCCCTTTTGGCCTTCGGCCATTTCCCCCCGACGGGGGGAATCGTCCCCCGCCGTCTGACGGCTGCCATTTTGACGGCGGCCCCAAAGGGCCGCCCTACGGGCGGGGCGTCCTGAGGCCGCCCCCTACGAAGCCATATTGTAAACCGTGCGTAGGGGGCGGTGTCCCCGACGCCCCATAATACATCCATAAACTAAAATTTATCACATTTAGGAAGACGGTGACTTGGATGTCCCTGACTGTAATTTATCCCATCCCTGACGTCGGCTGGGCTGACCAGCGGCTGAACGGCATTTTGAAGCACGCTCTGGCAGGCCGGCAGGTCCGGGTCCTCCGCCGGGCCGAGGAGCTGGAAGGTCTGGCGGGCCAAAAGCTCCTGTTCGCCCTGCCTCTGGGAGACACCGGGACCAATCTGGAGTATGTCAAAATGCTCTCCCTTCTGCGCCGCAGGCCAAAACTTTTGGAGGGCTGCACCGCCGGTCTCATTGTGGACGGCGCCACTCCTCTGTACACCAAGTCCGCCGCCTCCGAGCTGGTGCTGGCCGCCAATCTGGCAGGCTGCGCCTTCCTGGGCCGTCCTCTGGTGGAGGGCACCGGCTCCCTGGTCAACTTCCGCATCCAGGCCAAGAATCTGAACACCGACCTGATGGGGGCCTACCGCTCCGCCGCCCGGGACCTGGTCCGGCGGCTGGAGGAGGAGTCCTTTTCCCGGCAGGAACAGCCGGAGCTGCTGGTTCTCCACGCCTCCAGCCACCACACCTCCAACACCATGGGGCTGTGGGAACAGGTCCGGTCCCGTCTGGGAGGCGGCTTCACTGTGACCGAGATCGGCCTGCGTAACGGCACCCTGTCCGACTGTTCCGGCTGCCCCTACACCATGTGTCTCCACTTTGGAGAAAAAGGTGGCTGCTTCTATGGCGGGCTGATGCAGGAGGAGGTCTACCCCGCCGTCCGCCGATGTGCCGGGCTGGTGATGCTGTGCCCCAACTACAACGACGCCCTGTCCGCCAATCTTACCGCCTTTATCAACCGGCTCACCGCCCTGTTCCGGCAGACCCGGTTTTATGACAAGGCCCTCTTCGCCCTGGTGGTGTCGGGCTACTCCGGCGGGGACATCGTGGCCCGTCAACTTATCTCCGCCCTGAACATGAACAAATCCTTCTACCTCCCCGGCCGCTTTACCCTGACGGAGACGGCCAACGACCCCGGCGAGGCCCTGACTTTGCCCGGTATTCAGGACCGGCTGGACCAGTTCGCCGCCAACCTCCGCAGCATCCTTTTAGCCCCATAAGAAAGCATTTGATATCAAAGCAGGTGCGGTCCGATCGGACCACACCTGCTTTTTTTGTCAGAAACTGCTCATACAGTTTCTCTGTCTCCTAAGGAACCCCCGCCTGAGCGGGGGCTCCTTCTACATTACGTTTTACTTGGCGGGCAGATACTCCATGGGGTCCACCGGTTCCCCATTCTTCCAGGCCTCCAGATGGAGATGGGAGTCCACTCCGCTCTCGGCGATGGCGGTGGTCCCCACCGCGCCTAAGATAGTCCCGGTCTCCACCGCGTCCCCCGCCTTCACGGCGGGCTGACCGGCCAGATTGCAGTAGAGGGTGGTCAACCCGTCCCCGTGGTCCAGGATCACCGTGGTGCCCATCAGGCCGTCGTCATAGACCTGGGTGACGGTACCCGGCGCCATAGCCAGCACCTTCACGCCCTGCTCGGCGGCGATGTCCAGCCCTCCGTGGGTCCGCCAGTCCCCCAGAGTGGGGTCAAACGCCAGGGTCTCCACGCTGAAGTCACGCAGGACCTCACCCTTTACCGGCCAGGTGAACACCATGGCCACCGGCTTCTGGGTGTCCTGCTTCTCCGGCTCCCCGGTCTGGGTCGGCTGCTTTACCGGCTGGGGATCGTCCTTAGGCGCAGGCGTCTCGACCTGGGCCTTGCCGGCGGTTTGGGTGTCCTTCCCCGGGTCTTGGGTCAGGGTACCCACCGGGTCGGGACCGTTGGCCTCCGAGTCGGGGAGCACCACCGAGGTATCGCCCCCGGCCGGCTCCGCCTCCTGCTGGTTGGGATTCATAGTACGGATCAGATAATAGCCCGAAATTCCAATGGTGGCGACACACAGGAACAGGACTATGTAAAAGCCCTTTCCCAGCACGAAATCGCCAAGTTTTTCAACAAAGCTTCGGTTCTTCAAGGAAAAACCACCTCCGTGCTCCTATTGTGGACAAGCCGGAGGCAGGTTATACATGGCGCACAAAAATTTTCCCGGTGGTTCCCCAACTCTTTATCAAGAATAAAATCCGGCCTCCCCGGACACACTTTTAAAAGAGCAAATCTTTCCGGAAAGGCGGATGATTTATGGAAGTACGGGATCTAATGAACGCCAGCGTGGTCTCCGTGGAGCCTACCTCGTCGGCGGCGCTGGCCGCCCGGCTCATCAGCCGGCACAACGTAGGGGCCTTGCCGGTGTGTTCCGAGGACAAGCGGCTGCGGGGCATGATCACCGACCGGGACATCGTGCTGCGGTGCGTGGCGGCGGAGGAGGACCCGGCACAGACCATGGTCCGGGACATCATGACCCGGAATTGCGCCACCGTGTCCCCTGGAGATGACTGTCGGGAGGCCACACGCCTCATGGCGGCCCAGCAGGTCCGACGGTTGCCCGTGGTGGAGGGCGGCAAGGTGGTGGGTATGATTTCTTTGGGGGACCTGGCAAAGAGCCGCCGTTTTGACATGGAGGCCGCTCAGGCCCTCAGCGAGATTTCAGAAAACATTGTGATCCGATAGGAGAAAAGGCAGACCCATGGAAAACAACCATGGTCTGCCTCTCTTATTTCTTTTTCTTCCGATAAAAAGACGGAGCCCCCATTCGGGGGCTCCGAAGAAGTAAGGTAAAACCTTATCTTACTTGGCGTGATACCAGAAAACGGTCACGATCTCGCCGTCATTGATGACCAGCTCGACAGTCTTACCAGCCTCCAGATCGCTCAGAGTAGCGGTCTCGATCTTGTCACCGTTGGTGATCTCATAGACCTCCACGTCAGCGGACAGGGCGTAGTAGACGGAACCGACCTTGATGGTCTCATCCTCGGCAGCAACAGTCACCTTGCCGGCCACGACATAGTTGTCGTCCTTGGAATCCTTGCTGTAAGCGTCGCACTCGGAGATGTCGGCGATGTCATAATCGTCGTACACCATGGAGCTGAACAGGGCGTTGCCGCTGGTCAGGTTGGCAGCGACAGCGGTGTCCACGTCGATGGTGGTGATCTCGCCGTTCACAACAGCCTTGTAGGTGTAGTAGAAGCCGGCGTCGGTGTCCTTAACAGCAGTGGGATCCTTGGTAGCCAGGATGTAAACGATGTCCTTAGCGGACTCGCTGACAGAGGCGTCCTTGATGAAGACCACAGTGGCCAGATCAGCGTTCTTGCAGTACACGGACACAGCGGCGGTGCTGGTAGCCTTCAGGCTGGGCACGTTGGCGTAGCCAGTGTAAGCGGTGTAGGTGGCCTTGGAGCCCTCGCCCTTCTGCAGCAGGAACAGGGTCTTGGCGTTGGCGTACACGGTCTCACCGGCCAGCTCCATCTTGGCCTCGCCGTTGGTGACCTTCACGGACTGCTTCTCAGCAGTGCCATTGGCCTTGGTGGTCAGGGTGTACAGGTCCTTGGAGTCCTTGGAGTACTCCACGATGTCCTCCTCGAAGGCGGCAATGGCATCGCGGCGGGCTTTAGAGGTGTCGCCCAGGGTGTCCTTGTCGACCTCGACCTCGGCCACGGTGCCGTCAGCCAGCAGCAGCTTGGCATAGTAGGCGTCGTCGCCGTAACGGCCGGTGTCATAGCCAGCGTCCAGAACGTAAGCGTAGTCGCTGGAAGCCTTGAAGGTCTCGGTGTAGATCACGTAGCCATACTCATCCAGGTACAGGTCCAGGATGCTGTCCACGTCGCTCTTGGTCAGCTTGGCAGCCAGCTTGTTGTACTTGTAGGTGACGCCGTCGCCAACGAAGCTGTCGGTGCCAGTGACCTTGGTGATCTCGGTCTCCTCGACCTTCTCAGCCAGCTTCAGGGACTTGATGGTGCCATCAGCCACAGTGTAGAGAACGATGTCTTCCTTCTCGAAGGCCTCGGTCTCATACTTGCCGCTGACGCCGCCGTTCTTGGCGCTCACGTTGACATAAGCCTCGTCATCGCCCTTGGCAGCGACGACCTTGTTGACCTCACCAACATAGGTGTTGATGACGACGATATCGACGGAGACGTTGCCGGCATTATCCTCGTGCTTGTAGGCCTCGACCAGAACGCCGTTGCCGCCGATCTTGGTCTTGCTGTCGTTCTTGGACAGAGCCATGGTGCCGACGGCGCTGTCGGCCTTGCCGTTGGTGTAGGTGGTGGCGGTGACCTTAGCGGTCAGAGCCAGATCAGCGTAGATGGTCTTAGCGGAGACCTCAGCGGTGTAGGTGGCGTCGGCAGCCTTGGGAGCCAGAACGCTCTCAGTGCCGTAGGTCCACTTGTCAGCGGGACGGCCGAAGTCGTCGCCGTCGACGGCGACCTTCTTCAGCTTGGTGCCGTACAGCTTCTCGCACAGCTGCTGATACTCGTCGCCATTGGCGCCGCGGTAGTCGCCGTCCTTCTTGGCAACGTAAGCATAGCTGTAGGTGGGCTTCACGCTGACGGTGATGCCGTTGCCGTCAACAGTCATGCCGCCCTGCTCGGTGACGACGCGGATGTCGGACTCCAGAGCGTTCAGGACCAGCTGAGCCACGTCGTTACGGGTCATGTCCTGATCGGTGTAGGCGTTGATGCCGTCATACAGGGCGATCTTGTCGGCCTGCTTGACAACAGCCAGCTTCCAGCTGTCGCCGAACTCGCCCTGGTAGCCGAAGTAGCCCAGAGCCTTCATGACCATCAGACCGGCCTGAACAGCGGTGACGTTGGCGTCGCCGTTGAACTGGGTGGCGCTGACGCCGGCGATGATGCCGTTGTTATAGCAAGCGGCAACATAGGGGGCGGCCCAGGCGGGCACGTCGGCGAAGGGGTGAGAACCGCCGGTCTTCAGACCCAGCAGGTTGCACATGACAACGGCCATCTCGTTACGGGTGACCATCTTGTCGGGGTTGAAGTTGCCCTTCTCGTCGCCGGTCATGATGCCGACCATCTTGAGCACTTCAATGGCTTCCAGGTTGTCCTTGGAATCCACGTCGGGGTAGCCCGCAGCGCTGGTGCCAACGACCATCATGCCGAGCAGCATGACGGAGGCCAGAGCCAGACTGAGAGCCCGCTTCAGGTTTCTCATTCGGAATTCCTCCTTTAAATTTCTGGCCCCATGAGCCGGGGCCGTATATAAGGTACTGGCTGGCTTTGTGATCTCGGGCGTTCAGGGCCGCTGGGACCCCGGGGCGCGGAAAACCACGCAGTCTGCCTCAACCTTTGCCGTCATTCTATCAAATGGATTTTTGAAAGTCAATTGGCCGGGGCGAGATGTAACAGAACTGTAATAAAGGGGCGGCCGCTCTCCTAAGCCCGTTTTTCCAGGCGGATGACCAGGGCGGTACGGTCATCGGTAGCCTCTTGGGGAGTCTGGGTAATGAGCTCCCGGGCCAGGTCCTTGGGGCTGGCTCCGTCGAAGCCGGCCAGCTTTTCCCGCAGCCAACCGTCCTCCCCGGAGCCGCAGACGCCGTCGCTGACCATCAGCACGGTGTCCCCCGGGTTCAGCCGCAGAGGGAATTGGTCCAGCGCGGCGGGCTCTCCCTCCGCCAGACCGGCGGGCAGGGAGGCGCCGGTAAGGCGCTGGACCGTCTCCCCCTTTTTTATATAGGTAGGGGCGGCCCCCATCTTATACAGTTCTCCCTCCCCAGTGAACAGGTCCACCTGGAGCAGGTCCACAGTGGTAAAGCCTCCGGTGTCCTCCCCCCGGAGGGCCAGGGCAGAGGAGAGGGTGGTCAGCGCCTGCCTTGGCCGGACCCCGGCCCGGAGGAACTGCTCCATCAGCCGCACAGCCAGGGAGCTCTCCCGGTTGGCCTCGGGGCCGCTGCCCATGCCGTCGCACAGCAGGACGTACAGCTTGCCGTCCGCCCGCTTGAAGTAGGTGCCCGCGTCGCCGCTCACCGTCTCCCCGCTCTTTTTCCGGGCCGCCACGCCGGCCACCGCCATCAAAGGCTCCTGCTGGATCAGGGCAATGCCTCCCTCCCCCTCCCGCTCCACCCGCAGGGGAGCGCCCAGCAGCAGGGACAGGTCGGCCACCCTGCTGGGCCGGGCCAGAGCGGCGCAGCCCGGGCCCTCTGCCTCCACCCGGAGCAGCCCCCGGCCGTCCCGGAACACCGCTGTCCGCACCTCCAGACCCAGCTCCGCCACCCGCTGGCGCAGTCTCCGGTCCCCCGTCAGATCGGGGGTCAGTTCCCGGCTCAGTTCCGCCGCCGCCGTCCCCAGCAGCTCCGACAGCTGGGCGTACTGCCGGCACACCGCCGCGCGGCTCTCCCGCACCCGGGCATTGTACTGCCGCCGGTACAAAAGGGCGAGATACTCCTCGTTCACCGCCGACAGAAAGGCGGGGAAATGGAGGCAGCGGTCGGCAAAATAGCGGGGGAAGTCTCCCGCCTCCGCCTTTCCCCGGTCCACCATGGAGGGGGTTGCGTCGTTGAGGGCGTTAAAGGTAGCGGTGTAGTCCTGTTTCCAGCACCGCCCCCGGAGGGAGCAGCTCCGGCACACCCGTCCCGCCGCCCGGTCAAAGACGGTGGCCACGTCGTTGTCGTTCCGGGGCGGCCGGAAGGCGTCCCGCAGGGAGTCGCCCAGGGTCCGAAAGGCCCGGGCGGTGGCCTCCAGCTTCTGCCGCACCAGCATCTGGGCCCGCAGATCCGCCGGCCCCGTCATCTCCGGAGCCAGCCAGACCCCCAGCCGCCGCAGGGGGCGTTCCGGAAGGAGGAGGAAGGTCACGGAGGCCAGAAACACCTCATACAGGATGGACAGGGACAGGTCCTGGTCCCAGGCCCACAGCACTGTCCCCCCATTGACCAGCACATAGGCCAGAGCGGCGGTCAGCCGCCTTTTCCCCCGGCACAGGCCGGCGGCCAGTCCGGACAGGGCACAGGCCATGGTATAGAGAGGCAGTCCCCCCGCCGTCACATCCATGGCCGCCCCCATCGCTACCCCTACAACGGTCCCCGCCGACACCCCGCCTTGCCATCCGGAGGCCACGACAGCCAGCACCCCCAGGCAGCGGCCCCCTGAGATGTCCCGATAGACATACAGGGGGGTCAAGGCCATGAGCAGGGTGGCCGTCAGAAACAGCAGTCCGCCCCGGCGGGCGGGGGTGAGCAGCCTGTCCTCCCGCCGGGTGCGCATGGGCAGCAGCACCTCCCGGTAGCACCAGACCGAGAGGGTTGTCAGCAGAAACTCCAGCAGAAACCGGACCACATCGGTGGGCCGCCACCCGGTCTGGGACAGGACGATGGCCCCGGCGAAGCTGTTGATGGCGCCGGTGACCAGGGGCATGACCCAGGGCCGGCGGAAGAACTTCACGTCGTAAAAGGCAAAGGCCACAGCGAAGGTGAGAATGGACGCCGAGGCGTGCCGCAGGCCCTGGGCAAAGCCCAGCAGGCACAGGTAGCCGAAGCAGGCCCCCAGCAGAGCCCCTCCTCCGCACAGCCCAGAGCCGGCCGCCCCCACCAGCGCCACCCCAAAGGGCGCGCAGTCCTCCAGCAGCACTACCCCGGACAGCACGGCCGCCAGCAGAAAGTGAATGGCCGTTTCCGCCCCAAGGGTCACCGCCGCGGTGGACAGGCGGATCTGTCCCGTCCGGCTGGATTGCTGCCGCAGCTGGAGCAGCTTGCGCTTGAGTTGTTCTCTGGCTGTCATCGCCCGTCTCCTCCTGTGTGTCCGGCCCCTGAGTGCCTGTCCTGTTTGCGTCTCTGTCATTATATTCCAGTTTTTGGAAAAGGTCCGTCGAAACAGGGCAGGCGAAGGAGCGCGGCTTTGGTCGGAGGGAGGCGCGGCAATTGGGTCTTGTAATTTGGGGCAAAATCGAATACAATATAGCATGTATTGATATATTGTTCCCCATCCTCAGCGAAAGGAAGGTACAGACCCATGAAACTGCAAAACGATCTGGGTGAGATCTGCATCAGCAGCGAGGTGTTTACCGCCGTCACCGGCAGCGCGGCCACCAACTGCTATGGCGTCAAGGGCATGGCGGTCCGCTCCAAGACCGACGGACTGGTCCATCTCCTGAAGCGGGAGTCCATGGCCAAGGGCGTCAAGGTATATTACAATGAGGACGGTACCGTCTCCATTGAACTGCACATCATCGTGGAGAACGGGGTCAACCTCATGGCCGTTTGCCGGTCCATCATGAGCGAGGTCCGCTATGTGGTCAGCAAGACCACCGGGGTCGAGGTGGCCTCTGTGGATGTGTGCGTGGATTCCATGCGGTTTTAACCACTCGTAGAAAGGAATTTGCCGATTATGGTACGAAACATCGACGCGGCGGCTTTTCAGCGAATGGTCATTCACGGCGCCGCCTCCATCAACGCGCAGAAACAGCCCATCAACGATCTGAACGTATTCCCCGTTCCCGACGGCGACACCGGCACCAACATGTCCCTGACCATTGGGGCTGCCGCCGCCGAAATGAAAAAGAAGCGCTACGACACCGTGGGACAGGCCGCCCAGGGCACCGCCTCCGCTCTGCTGCGGGGGGCACGGGGCAACTCCGGCGTCATTCTCTCCCTGCTGTTCCGTGGCTTTGCCAAGGCCATCAAGGAGAAGGAGAGCATGGACGGCCGGGATCTGGCCATCGCTCTGGACTTTGGCGTGGCCGCCGCCTATAAGGCGGTCATGAAGCCCGCCGAGGGCACCATCCTCACCGTCTCCCGTCTGGCCGCCGCCCGGGCCGCCGGAGCCGCCAGGGAGGACGACAATCTGGAGGCCGTACTGGAGGCCGCCATTCAGGAGGGTCAGACTGCCCTGGCCAACACCATCAACCAGAACCCGGTGCTGAAAAAGGCCGGCGTGGTGGACGCTGGCGGCAAGGGCTTTCTGGTCATCCTCCAGGGCATGCTGGACGAGCTGCGGGGAGAACCCATGCCCGAGAGCGGCGAGGAGACCGAGCAGGCCAAGGAAAAAGCCGAGTTCAGCGAAATGGCGGACGAGGAGATCACCTTTGCCTTTGACACGGTGTTCATCGTGCGGAAAAACGCCCCCGAGGTGAATCTGGACCCCTTCCGCGCCTATTTGAACAGCATCGGCGACAGTCTGGTCATCGGCGAGGACGACGAGGCCTTCAAAGTCCATGTCCATACCAACACCCCCGGCGACGCCCTCAACGAGTCCCAGAAGTACGGCACTCTGGAGCTGGCCAAGATCGAGAACATGCGTACCCAGCGTGACGATCTGGCCGCCGGCCGCAAGGCCCAGAGCACCGACGATCTGGAGGCGGTGGAGGCCGAGCTGGAAGCCGGGACCCCCTCCGCTCCGGTGAAGGCCGCTCCCGAGAAGAAATTCGGCTATGTGGCCGTCTGCGCCGGCGAAGGACTGGAGGCCGTGTTCCGCGACCTGGGCGTGGACGGGCTGGTGGGCGGCGGTCAGACCATGAACCCCTCCACCGAGGACATTTTAAAGGAGATCGACGCCACCCCGGCGGAGATCGTCTATGTCCTGCCCAACAATAAGAACATCATCATGGCCGCCCAGCAGTGTGTCCCCCTGTGCGAGGACAAGAAGGTGGTGGTCCTCCAGACCAAGACGGTGCCCCAGGGCATCTCCGCCATGCTGGCCGCCGACCCCGACGCCAGTGAGGAGGACAACACCTCCGCCATGACCGAGGCCTTCAGCCGGGTCCGCACCAGCGAGATCACCTATGCCGCCCGGGACTCCGACTTCGGCGGCTTCGCCATCAAGCAGGGCGACTATCTGGCTTTGGAGGAGCACCAGCTCTTCGGCACCGACCAGGATCTGGAGGCTCTGCTGGACCGTCTGGCCCACGCCCAGAGCCACCAGGACGCGGAGTTCATCTCCCTGTTCTACGGCGAGGACGTCACCGAAGAGCAGGCCCAGAAGGCAGAGGCCATCTTTGCCGCCGCCTGCCCCAACGCCGAGGTCAGCCTGCTGCCCGGCGGACAGCCCGTCTACTACTATATGATCTCCGCCGAGTAACAAAATCACCATAAAAAACCTCCGCGGTCCCAAGGGACCGCGGAGGTTTTTTCATAATATACAGAACGCGGGAATTTACTCCTGGTTGGGCATGTTCCAGCCCTTGTGGTCGGTATGGAGCAGCTCCTCCGCCTTCTCGCTGAGGGGCGCGCCCAGGAACTCCTTGTACAGGGCCTGGACCTGGGGATTCTCATGGGAGAAGCGCATGGTATTGGCCTTATCCAGATCATACAGCCGTCCGCCGCGAACGCCGTACAGCTCCCGGTCCTCAATGTCGATGGGCTGGCCGCCGCCGCCCACGCAGCCGCCGGGGCAGGCCATGACCTCCACGAAGTCATAGTGGACCTTCCCCGCCTTCAGCTGCTCCACCAGCTTCCGGGCGTTACCCAGACCGCTGACCACGGCGCAGCGCACGGGGATGCCGGCCACCTCATAGGTGGCTTCCCGCAGGCCGGGCCCGGTACGGACCTCGGCAAAGGCCTCGGGATCGGGGTTCTCGCCGGTGAGGACATAGGCGGCGGTGCGCAGGGCCGCCTCCATGACGCCGCCGGTGGCGCCGAAGATGACGCCGGCGCCGGTGTGGGTCCCCATGGGATCATCCAGGGGCTCCTCGGAGATGCAGGCGGGGTCCAGCTTGTCGGCCCGGATCATCCGTACGAACTCACGGGTGGTAAGGACCATGTCCACATCGGGTCCGTGCTCGGTACGCATGGTGGGCAGGTCGCACTCCGCCTTCTTGGCTACGCAGGGCATGATGGACACGCAGAAGATCTTCTCCGGCTCCACGCCCAGCTTCTTGGCCAGCCAGCTCTTGGCCACGCTGCCGAACATCTGCTGGGGGGACTTGGCGGTGGACAGCTGGTTGGTCAGCTCGGGGTACTGGCCCTTCAGGAAGCGCACCCAGCCGGGACAGCAGCTGGTGAACATGGGCCAGCGGGTCAGGCCGCCGGACTTCAGGCGGTGGATGAACTCGTTGCCCTCCTCCATAATGGTCAGGTCGGCGCTGAAATTGGTGTCAAAGATGTAGTCAAAGCCCAGCCGGCGCAGGGTGCCGGCCATCCGCTCCATGGTGGCCTCCTCCCGCTTCAGACCGAATGCCTCGCCCCAGGCGGTACGGACGGCGGGGGCCACCTGGACCACGGTGATCTTGTCCGGGTCCGCCAGCGCGGCAAAGGCCCGGCCGGTGTCGTCCCGCTCCCGCAGGCCGCCCACCGGACAGTGGGTGATGCACTGGCCGCACAGGGCGCAGTCGGAGTCCTTGATGACCCGGTTGTTGGACACGTCGATGGTGGTCCGGCTGCCGGTTCCGGCCAGGTCCCAGATGCTCAGGGACTGGATCTTGTCGCAGACCTGGACGCAGCGCATACACTTGATGCACTTGTTATAGTCGTGGTACAGGGGGAAGGTGGTGGTCCAGGCTCCCCGCAGCCCCCGGGGCAGCTGGGTCTCGTAGGGCAGTTCCAGAATACCCAGGTCGTTGGCAATGGTCTGGAGCTGGCAGTTCCCGCTGCGTACGCAGGTGGCGCACTTGCAGTCGTGCTGGGACAGGATCAGCTCCACGTTGGTCCGGCGGGTGGTCCGGGCACGGGGAGAGTTGGTGTGGACCACCATGCCCTCCATCACTGGGCTGTTGCAGGCGGTGACCATGGCCCGCTCACCCTCCACCTCCACGTAGCACACGCGGCAGGCGGCGATCTCGTTGATTCCCTTCAAATAGCACAGGTGGGGGATCCGAATGTTGGCGGCCTTGGCCGCCTCCAGGATGGTAGTCCCCTCGGGCACCTGGATCTTCTGGCCGTCGATGGTCAAGGTTACCATTCCGTGTTCCTCCCTCCCTTAAAGCTTCCATAGCCGAAGTGGTCGCACCGCAGGCAGCGGCTGGACTCCTGCTGGGCCTCTTCCAGGCTCATGCCGTCCACGACCAGTGAGAAATTGCCCTTGCAATCGGGGGTGCAGTTGCTCTTCAGATTCACGCGGCCGCAGGGAGGCGTGTTGGTGAAGTGGGCGGGCGGGACCTCCACGTCGCAGCTGATCTTATGGTCGAAGCCCAGATAGGCGTCGATATTGGCGGCGGCAACCTTGCCGCCGGCCACCGCGCGGATCACCGTGGCGGGACCGGACACCGCGTCGCCGCCGGCAAAGACGTTGCCCACGCCGGGGACGGAGCTGGTCAGGTCCGCCTGGATAGCGCCCCGGTTGGTAGTCACACCGATGGCCTCAAAGGGCTGGGCCACGATGGCCTGGCCGATGGCCACGATTACATAGTCACAGGGGATGCGGAACTCCCTGGCGTCGGCATTATTGGGCTTAGGCCGGCCGTCCTTTCCGTAGGGACCGATGACCTGGGGCCGGGTCCACAGGGCGGCTACCTTGCCCTCCTCGTCCGCCTCAATGCGGGCGGGAGCCTGGAGGGGCAGGATCTGGCAGCCCTCGGCCATGGCTTCCTCGATCTCTTCGGGCAGGGCGGTCATATCCTCCACCCGCCGGCGGTAGACACAGGTGACGCTCTCGGCGCCCAGACGCTTGGCCGTGCGGGTGGCGTCCATGGACACGTTGCCGCCGCCCACCACGCAGACCTTCTTGCCGGTGAAGTCGGGGACGTTCCCCTCGCCGATGCCCCGGAGCAGGGCCACGGCGCTGATGACATTGGTGGAGTCCTCGCCCTCCAGGCCCAGCTTCTTGTCGTTGTGGGCGCCGATGGCGATATACACCGCGTCAAAGCTCTTCTGGATGTCCTCCATTGCCAAGTCCTTTCCGATGGACACCCCGGTGTGGACCTTGATGCCGGCGGACAGGATGTACTCGATGTCCCGGTCCAGGATGTCCTGGGGCAGCCGGTAGTCGGGGATGCCGTACCGCAGCATGCCGCCCAGCTTGGGCCGCTGCTCGTACACCGTCACCTCATGTCCCATGAGGGACAGGTAATAGGCCGCCGTCAGACCGCCGGGGCCGCCGCCGATGACGGCCACCGTCTTCCCGGTGGACTCGGCGCAGGGGGGCGCCTTCACCGTCTGAGCGTGGTCCACGGCGAACCGCTTCAGGCCGCAGATATTGACGGCGTCGTCCACCATCCGGCGGCGGCAATGGGCCTCGCAGGGGTGCTCGCACACATAGGCGCAGGCGGAGGGGAAGGGGTTGTCTTTCCGGATCAGCTTCACCGCGTCATCGTACCGGCCCTCCCGCACCAGAGCCACATAGCCGGGCACGTCCACATGGGCGGGGCAGACAGAGACGCAGGGCACCGGGTGGCTCAGGCCGCAGATACAGCGGCCGTGTAGAACATGCTCCTCATAGTCCTCCCGGAAGCCGCGGACGCCCTTGAGCACCATGTGGGCCGCCTCATAGCCGGTGGCGCAGTCCGCCGAATCGGCGATGACCTGGGCGGTACTCTCGATCAGGTCGATGGTCTCCAAGGTGGCGGTGCGGTCCAGCACCCGCTCGATCAGAACCTCCAGCTGGCTCAGTCCCACCCGGCAGGGCACGCATTTGCCGCAGGTCTGGGCGTGGCACAGCCGCAGATAGTTCAGAGACATGTCCACCGGGCACAGACCGGGGGAGCTGGCGCTGATCCGCCGCTCCATATCCCGATGGAGTCCTCCCAGGACGGTTTGTGCCCGCCCCGGTGTCTCAATGGATAATCGGCTCATTTATGTTCCTCCTCATCCAAAATCCCGGTCCGGCGTCCCGCCGCCGCTCCGCCCATCGCCGCGGGCCCCGGCAGCGCCGTTCCGAACCGGAACTCTTCCAAAATCACAGCCCTTTTGGCTGTCTCAGTTTGAGTCTCGCTGGTTATGTTCCACCCGGGCTCCGGTTTTGGTCCGGTCCGGGCTTATCCCCACGGCTCCTCTTTCTTTCCGTCCGAGGCCGAGGTTTATGTGTCTGCTCTGTCCGCGGTGGGAAAACAAGCTGCTCCACCGTCTCCGTCAGGCAGGCCTGCATGTTCTGTTTTTTGGCTGTATGGACAAGACCCCTTTCATGGTCTTTGGAGACCTGATGAATTTTATTTACCCGTTTCATTTCACATATGTATGAACCTACCATATTCCCGCGTCTTTGTCAACACCGTTTGCAATGTCAGTCATCGTTTTCCTTCAGGCAACACCGCACAAATAGCGTATAGGGAGAGCCATAGTAAGCTCGTCTGTAGGGCAGCCAGTATTATCCCCTCAGTTCGCCTGGCAGGGCGCATTAACTCAGGCTGCCAGGCAGGGCCT
>Ga0129306_1000910_pt1 | contig 39593 bp, 33 predicted proteins | sample P827metagenome_FD_94438 | JGI IMG/M metagenome (GOLD analysis project Ga0129306, IMG submission 94438) | Capybara group fecal microbial communities from Wisconsin, USA - P827 metagenome | ecosystem: Host-associated > Mammals > Digestive system > Large intestine > Fecal | place: USA: Wisconsin... | reverse complement strand
GTTCCTCATGAAGTCGGGATTGCCCGAATGGAGGGCGTGGCTACTCGCCATGAGCCGCAAGGGGTGGTATCGAATGTCGGTATCTCCGCAGGCGGCGGAAGCCATGAGCAACAAGTGGTTCGCAGAAATGGGACTGATTCCACTCGTATCACCCGTTGGGAGAAACCGCGTGGTGCCATAAGAGGCACGCCTCGTGGTGTGAGAGGGGGAGTTGCAACTCCCCCTACTCGATTTCTGCGGGGAATCTCTTCTTCCCGCAATCACTTTCCGATTTTTGGTATAATATTCAGCCAAGTTGCAACTATGGAAGGCAAACAATGAACGACATCACTTTCGAACAGGCATGGAACTATGGCGGACCTCTCATGTGGGTCCTCGCGTTTTTCTCGGTGTGGGAGCTCGCTCTCATGCTCTATCTCCTGTATTCGCAGCGCTCGGGCCTCGTCGTGCCGGATGCGGTGTCGCGCATCTGCGCCTCCAACGATCCCGAGGCGGAGGGCGGACGCATCGCTGACCGCCTCATGTCCCAGGCCGAGTGGCTCGCCGACATCGCGGCGATCGCCCCGCTCGTCGGACTTCTCGGAACGGTGCTGGGCATGTTCCAGGCCTTCGGCGGAATCGCCTCCGACGTCACCGCAGGCGCGAAGCCGATGGTGCTCGCGCAGGGCGTCTCGCAGGCCATCGTCACCACGATTTTCGGACTAGCCGTCGCAATCCCGGCGCTCATAGCCTACGCGTTCTTCCGCCGCCGCGCGCAGCGCCGCATCGACGAGATGCAGGAGAAGGCCGCAGAGGAGCTGCTGAAGCTGGCGCAGACTGCTGGTTGAAAGGAGTTTCGATGAGATTCAGCCAGAGAAACCGCTTGAAGGCGCCGGCTCTTGCGCTTACGTCGATGCTCGACGTGATATTCCTGCTGCTCTGCTTCTTCGTGACGGTGAGCGTGTTCTCCCAGTGGGAGAGCGAGATTTCGATAAAGCTCCCGAACGCGAAGACCGCCGAGGCGCCGGAGAGGCTTCCGGGCGAGATAATCGTGAACCTCGCGAAGGACGGCGGGGTTTCCGTCAACTCCGTGAAGCTTTCGCTCGAGGAGCTCGGCGCGAGGCTCGCCAAGGTCGCGAAGTTCTATCCGGGCCAGCCCGTGATCATCCGCGCGGACAAGGAAGTCCGCTACGAGGCGCTCGTCAAGCTCATCGACACCTGCCGCGCGTCCGACATCTGGAACTTCTCGCTCGCCACGGAAGGCGGCGAAGGGGAGGGCGAGGCGAAATGACTGCGCTCGCGCTTCTCGTCGCGGCCGTGTCCGTCCTGCCGGCCGACCGGCTGGCGATGGCCGACAGGCTCTTCAACCGCGGCGAATACGCCGCGGCGCGCGCCGAGTACGCCGCGCTCTCCGGCGAGAAGTCGCTCTCCGCCGAGGAGGTCCTCTACCGCCTCGCCGAATGCGACCGCGCGCTTGGACGCTCCGCGGACGCGCGCCGTGCGTATGGCGAGCTTCTCGAGAAGTATCCGACCTCGAAGCGTGCGGACCGCGCGCGCCTCATGCGAGCCCTTGCCGGAAACGACCAGGAGCGCAGCGCCGAGCTGCGCGTCCTCGACTCGGACCGCGTCGCGAACGACGTGCGCGCCGCCGCGCTGTACTATCTCGGATCCGCGGCCAACGATCCGGACGCGCTCGCGCGGTCCGTCAGGCTCGACCCCAAGGGCAAGTACGCCTCGTACGCCGAGTTCCACCGCGCGTCGATACTCGTGAAGTCCGCGGACGCCGCGGAGCGCCGCAAGGCCGTCGAGCTTCTCCTCGGGCTTGCGTTCGGCAAGGAGTCTCAGTTCTCCGAGGAGGCGCTCTACCTCGCGGCGGTGCAGAGCTACAACGAGAAGAAGTACGGCGAGGCCGCGAGCATCTTCACGCGCTACATGAAGCGCTATCCGGAGGGCAAGCACGCCGCCGGAGTGCGGACCATGACCGCGTGGAGCAACTACCTCAACGGAAAGTTCGCCGACGCGGCCGCGCTGTGCGGAGAAGGCGCGACGGACGACTTCGCGTACCTGCGCGGAGCATGCGCGTACGCGACCGGCGACAGCGAGACGGCGAAGAAGCTACTCAAGGACTACCTCGACCGCTTCCCCCAGGGCAAGTACCGCGCGAACGCGGAGCTTCCGCTTGCCCGTATGGACTTCGACTCCGCCTCCTCCGGCGGCAACTCCTCCGGCGTGATCGAGAACGCGAAGCGCGCCTACGCGCTCTCGGGGCTCCCCGGCGACTCGCTCAGGCTCGCCTGGGCCTACGAGTCGTGCGGCAAGGCCGCGGAGGCAGAGGCGCAGTACGTCGAAACGGCGCAGAAGTTCCCCAACACCGACGAGGCCGCGGAAGCGCTCTACCGTAAGGCGATGGCCGATGCGCGCGCGAAGAAGTGGTCCGCCTGCGACCTCGCGCTCTCGGAGGCCCTTGCGTCCGGCAAGAACCTGAAGCGCAAGCCCCAGTCGCTCTACTGGCGCGGAGTCTCGGCCATCCAGCTCGGACACGCCGCGGAGGGCGCGGCATTCCTCAGGGAGGCGCTTTCGCTCGGAATCTCCCTCGACGAGCAGCGCGAGGCGCGGCTGCTCGTAGCGGACGTTACGCTTTCTGAGGGTCGCGTAGACGAAGCCAAGGCGGAGTACGCCAAGCTCGTCGCGGAGGGCGCGTGCGAGCGCATGCCGGCGTCGAAGATCTATGCCGTCGGAAAGCTTCTCGACGGGGACGGGGCGAAGACGTGCGCCGAGGCGCTCGTCGCGAAGTCCGATTCCGCCGAGTGGCGCCAGACCGGATACGCACTCCTAGGCTCTACGGCCGAGAAGGCGGGCAACTTCTCGCTCGCGATAGAGTCCTACAGGAAGGCGATGGAGGAGAAGGCGTGCGTCGCCGATCTCGCAAGGGCGTCGCTCGCGCTCGGAAAGCTCGAGCTCCAGGCGGGCGACCACGAGAGGGCCGACAAGGCGCTGCGGCGCGCCGTCGAGCTGAACGGCGACTCGCCGCGCGCGCGCGCCGAGGCCTACGTCGCGCTCGCGAAGAACGCCGCCGCGTCGGGCGACGCGGCGAGCGCGCGCAAGTATGCGACCGTTGTCACCTCGCTCTTCGCGGACAAGGAGCTGTGCGCCGAGGCGGAGAAGATACTTGCCGAGAACCCGGAGGCCGGAAAATGACGAAGGAGCGAGGACAGGACCTGGTTTTCGTCACGATCGTCCTTTCGGTCGCGTTCCATGTCGGTCTCATGTTCTACGCCCGCACGAAGGTGATGACGCACGTCGACCGCTCGGCGCTGCACGACCGCCACCGCGAAGCGATGCGCGTCGAGGACTACCGTCCGATAGACGATCCCGTCGCCATAGAGCGCATCAAGGACATCATGTCCGCGCGCGAGGCGCCGGAGGCCGAGGCGACGGACGCCCCAGCGCCTGTCACCGAGCAGCTTCCCGACAGCGCTCGCAAGCACTGGGACGGAGACGTTCCCGCCCCGGAGGCGCCGGAGTCTGACGCGGTGCCAGTCGCGCCGGACGAGTTCGACGTCAAGCCGATCCAGCTCGACGAGGGCCTTGCGCCCGATCCGATCCCGACAGTCGAGTACACCCCGCCCGAGAGCCGTGCGCTAACGGCGCCCGAGATCGCGGCCGCGTCGTCGTTCGCGATGCCCGTCGCCTTCGGAGCTCCCGAGCCCGCTGTCGAGGCGCCTGTGTTCCCTGTCGCCCCGGCGGAGAAGATTAGCATCGCGGCGGAGGGCCCGGAGAAGAAGGACGATATCAAGGCGTCCGTTCCCGAGTTCGTCCCGGACCAGGAGGTCTACGAGAAGGTGGACGAGAAGATCGTCGAGAAGGAGAAGGAGGCGGTGCGCGAGCTGATGGACGTCGAGGACGCCGCGCCGCTCGAGAAGTTCGTGAACCTCTCCGCTCTGCGCGCCGACGACGACCAGTGGACGTATTTCAAGCTCATGGTCACGCCGCGCACCGATCTTCAGGTCGTGCCGAAGGACGTGGTAATCCTCATCGACGCGTCGGGCTCGATCGGCTCGGAGCGCCTAGTCAGCTGCCGCGTCGCGGCGAAGTCGCTGCTGCGCTCGGCGCTCAATTCGGGGGACAGGTTCAACCTCGTCGCGTTCCGCAACAATTTCACCTACGCCTTCCGCAGGTGGCAGGAGTGCAACCAGACGTCCTTCACGGCGGCGGACAAGTGGCTTGCGAACCTGGCGGCGCACGGACGCACCGACGTGTTCGGCACGATACGATCGCTCCTGACGCTGCCGCGCGACCCGAAGCGTCCGCTCATCGCCCTCGTCGTGACGGATGGCGACGCGAACGCGGGAGTCAGCGACACGGCGCAGATTCTCTCGAAGTTCACCGACCTCAACGACGGACTCGTCTCCGTCTACATGTACGGCGTGAAGGAGAGCGCGAACCGCGAGCTCATCGACGTCCTTACGCACGGCAACCGCGGCGAGAGCTTCATCTACGGAGGTGTGCGCTGGAAGGCGGGCTCTGGAATCGAGTCACTCTCCGAGCGCTTCCGCGATCCCGTGCTCACCGATCTCCGCGTCATATTTGCCGCGACCTCGCGCGCCGAGGCGTATCCGAGGCTTCTGCGCAACCTCTACCGCGGCGACGCGGTGACGATAACGGGACGCGTCCCGAAGGGCAGCGAGGAGGTTTCGTTCTCGCTGAAGGGACTCAACGGAGCGAACACCTACGAGGCGTTTTTCAGGGTCCCGCTCGGGCGGATCGCGTCCGACCCGGGAGTTGTCGCCGAATGGACACGCGAGCGCGAGATCGACGCGAAGCTGAAATGAGCGAGAGTGCGCCCGAGATCAGCGTAGTCATTCCGTGCTGGAACGTTTCCCCGTGGCTGACGCGCTGCCTCGATTCCGTCTTCGCCGCGCTACCTGGAAACGCGGAGGCAATCGCCGTAGACGACGGTTCGACGGACGGTACGCTGGCGATTCTCAGAAGGCGAGCGGAGTCCGAGCCGCGTCTTCGCGTCGTAGCGCTCGCCCACCGCGGCGTATCCGCCGCGCGAAACGCGGCGCTCGACATCGCGCGCGGAAGGCTCCTCTTCTTCGTGGACCCTGACGACTCCGTCGCGCCGGACTACTTCTCCGCGATGTCCGAGGCGCTCGACAGGGACCGTGCGGACATATGCGTCTGCGCTTTCGCGGGTTCGCGGCTCAAGGACGACTATCGGTTCGGGTCCGGCGAGGCCATACGCGCGGGCTATCTGCCGCGCGTATTCGGGTATTCATTCGATGATGTGCGCGCCTGGTATGCGGGGAAGCCTCTTTTCGCCGGCCGCGAGATGGCGAGCGCATGCCGCATGGCCTTTCGTCGCGTGATTCTCGACGGCATCCGCTTCGACGAGACGATAGAGCTCTATGAGGACGCGATGTTCGTGTCGGAGGCTCTGCTGAAGGCGAAGTCCATGACATGCGTCGACCGCGGGCTATACATCGTCACCGACCGCGAGAGCGGCGCGATGAGGTCCGTGCCGCGCGACGGCGCGAGGCTCTGCCGCAACAAGCTGCGGCTCCTCGCGAAGCGCCGTGCGCTCGACGAGGGGGAAGACGGCGCGCTTGGATCCCTCTACGAGGCGACATGCGTCTTTTCCGCGCTCGAGATGCTCGCGGCGACCGTGCGCGGGAGGCTTCCGCGCCGGGAAGGGTTCCGGTTCCTGCGCGAGTATCTCGCCGACCCGTTCGTGCGCCGCGCGATGCGGGAATTTCCGCTGTCCTGGCGCCGTCCTGCGGTCGCTGCTGCTGTGCTTGCGCTAAGACTTGTTTCCGCGCCCATGAGGCCGTCATTTTTGGTATAATTATAAGACTATGAAAAGGTTTACAGCGAAAATGGCGGCGGCGGCGTTCGCGGCGCTCGTCCTGGTGGGGTGTGCTTCGTTCACTCCGATGCAGACGAGCCTCTTCACCGACGAGGACGGCAATGTCATAAGCGTCGACTACGGGCGCGCCGAGAAGGATCACGAGTCGAAGTTCACCGCGCCGAACGGCAAGGTGATGACGATGAAGTCGAAGCTCGCGGTCAAGGTGACGCTGCCGGACGGGACGGACTTCGTGGCCTGGGAGTGCATGAACACTCTCCCGAGCGGGACGATGTACAAGTCCGACAACGAGAAGTGGATGTACCACGCCAACGGCATAACCTGCCAGGTGTTCACCGCCTCCGTCAATCCGGAGGGAAACAATGACTATCTTCTGATTTTCGAAGGGATAATCTGCGAAGGGCCGAAGAAGGAGGGGCTGTAGCCCAAGATGAATCCGCTAGACAACATACGCGTCGTCCTCGTGGGGACGCTCTACACCGGCAACGTTGGTTCCAGCTGCCGCGCCATGGCCAACATGGGCATACGCCATCTGCGCCTTGCCGCGCCGAACCTGCAGAACTCGTGGGAGGAGGGCGAGAGGCTCGCCGTGCACGCGACGGACATCATGAACGCGCGCGAGGAGTTCGCGACGTTCGAGGAGGCCGTGGCTGACTGCGTCGCCGTAGTGGGCACGACGGCGCGCGAGGGGCTCTACCGCCAGCATGTGAAGGCTCCGCGTGACTGCGCGGCGGACATACTGTCCATAGCCGAGACGGGCCCGGTCGCGCTTGTGTTCGGAAGGGAAGACAAGGGCCTTCTCAACGAGGAGGTTGCCCAGTGCACCCACCTCATCCGCATCCCCGTCGACGAGGGCTACACGTCGATAAACCTGTCGCAGGCCGTGCTCATCACGTGCTACGAGTTCTTCACCGCGACCGGACGCTATGTCCCGCCGCACGAGAAGGCTCCGCCGGCTCCGCAGGCGCAGAAGATGCAGCTTATGAAGAACTGGTCCGCGATGCTTCAGGAGATTGGCTTCATGAAGCCCGAGCAGGCGGACCACTTCATGCAGGGCTTCCACCGCGTGTTCTCGCGCGGGGTTGTGACGAAGGACGACGCGGCGCTGCTGCTTGGGGTGGCGCGCCAGGCGATATGGGCGAAGAAGAACGCCGGGACGACAGCGGGAAATGCACAGGTTTAGGAACATTCTTCTGGTCGCAGCGGCCGGTCTCTGCGCGCTCGGCGGCGTGCTGTGGTTTGCGTTCGCCCTCGGGGCGAGCGCGCCCGTCGAGCCGTCGCCGGAAGGTATCGGCGGGAAGACGGCCGCGGAGAGGCGCGGTGCGGAGAAGTCCCGTCGTCAGAAGTCGGTGCGCGTCCGCGAGCGTTCGCGCGTCCGCGAGGCCTCGGCTGCGGAGAGGGCTCGGCCCGATCTTGCAGACGCGCTTTCGGACGATGAAGTCAAGATGTCCCCGAAGTTCCGCGCCCTGCTTGCAGAGATACAGGCCGCGCTTGACGCGGACGACTGGAAGAAGACCGTCGCCCTCGTACAGAAGCTGCAGGACATGGGCGAGTGGCCGGACGGCATACCAGCCGCACTGCACAAGGCTGCGATAGCGGCGCTCAGATGGTTCGGGTCGCGTACGGCTCCGGAGCTCGTTGGCTTTCTCGGCTCGGAGGATTCGGAAGTCTATGGGGATGCGCTCGACGCAATGATGGACGCCCTTTCGGACTTCGACATAGGAGATTCGGAGCGCAGCAGCCTCCTGCTCGGATACTTGAAGGTCGTAAAGGATGCCGACGCTATTTCGATGATGCTGTTTGAACTGAACAACATGCGTCCGACGGTTCGCGCCGAGACGGCGCTCGCGATCTTCGAGTCGGGCAACGAGGTCGCCATCAACGCGCTGATGGAGGAGCTGAGCTTCTATTTCGGCGACATCGACGACGGCATCGAGGTCACCGACAAGGCCAGCCTTGAGAAGTATCTTGAAAAGGCCAATCAAATGTACAAGGACGACCCAGATCTTGCGGAGTCGGACAATGACCTATATGGGGGCAGCGACGCCCTGAAGGACGACTAGGGAGCATTAGGATGAGGGGAGTACTTGCAGCAGTTGCCTTTGTTGCGGCGCAATTCGTCTTCGGCGTGACCGTCGAGGTTGACGAGACTAATGCCGAGATGGGCAATGTGTCGTGGTCGCAGACATCCGAATCATATGGCGTTGCCGCGCTTTCACTCACGGCGACGGCCTTGCCAGGATACGCCTTCTCCGGGTGGCTTGTGGACGGACTGGCCCCTGAGTGGGATGCGGACGCCCGCAATCCGTCGCTCGATGGCGTGGCCGTTCCGACTAATTCCGTCGTTTCCGCAACGTTCATCGATGTGTCCGAGGACACACTGTCCTTCGATTTCGCCGAGGATTTCGAGGAGTTCGAGTACGGGGTGGCTGTAAGCATCCCGCTTGACATCGACTCGGTGTCTTATCCCAGACTGACGTTCCGCAACCTTCCCGTCGGACTGTCGTACGATGCGCGCACGCAGACCGTGTCCGGTACACCGCGTGCGCCGTGCCTTAACCGCGTGACGGTTTCGGGCGTGAACGCCTCGGGCTACCGCTTCGTGCAGGTGTTCGACTCGTCGGTCGGCGACGTGTCGAGCGACAGGATGTCCGGCAGCTCCGCTGAGATCCCCCTCGGAGAGTATTATCACGTCGAATTCGAGGAGCTTTTCAACTGCGCGGCGGAGCGCATGACGACGAGGCTCGCGGGGCTTCCGCCCGGGCTGGAGTGGAACGAGTCCTGGGGACTCCTCTTCGGCACTCCGACTGCCGTCGGCACCTATGTCGTCAACGCCACGGTGAGGTTTGCCGACGGCATAAGCGAGACGGTGAGCGTGAGGCTGACGGTTGTGGCGCCGGACCCGGATTCGAACGGAGTCGACTTCGTTGGGCTGGAGGAGCTTTCTGTCGGCGATGTCCTGGAGTCGGGGGATGTGGAGTTGGGATACTACTCGCAGGGTTCCGGAATCGTCTCTGTATCCGGGCTGCCGCCTGGTCTTTCGGTCGAGACGCGCAACGACGACGATCTGCGGGTCTACGACGTTGTCGGAATTGTCAGGACCGCTGGAATTTTCCCTGTCTCCGTCGGGGTGGCGGATGTCAGCGAGGGCGGCACGACGACTGTGGTGACGGTGATGCGCGAAGTGACCGTGAAGGACACTCCCTGGCGGTATCTCAGGGTCGGCATTGCAGATTCGTCTCCGGCCGGGAGCGGAACCGTTTCGGGAGGCGGGGTCCTTTCTGCGGCGTCGGGTGCGAATGTAACGGCCACACCTGCGAAAGGGCATGTCTTCGCCGGGTGGCAGAATTCCCTAGGCGAGATCGCGGATGTGGGCGAAGGGATAGACTACCGCACCCCGTCGATCTCGTTCGGAGCCGGCGAGGATCTGGATCTCATCGAGCTCTTCGCCAGTTTTGCTCCCGTTGAGGAGGATGCGAACGTCTCGATCGAAGGAATGGACGGCGATTCGTTCTTCTTTGCAGCCGACACCGAGTTGTCCGTTCCGTTCTCGGTCGCGTCTGTTTCCCTCCCGTCGGTTACGGCGAAGGGCCTGCCGGACGGCGTCACGGTCGTTCCCGAGGCGGACGGTGCCTACAGTCTCGCCTATGACCCCGCGACCGCGACGCGCCGTCCGTATCCCGGACGCTACACCGTCGAGTTGACGGCGCGCAACAGATCCGGCGCTTCCGGTTCGGCGACGATTCTCCTGACGGTCTCCAACATCTCCGACGAACGCATCGACATCGAAGACGACTACGGCGAGTTCACTCCCGGCGAGGAGATAGATCCGATAGACCTGTCGGATGCCGTCGACTTCTCGCGCGGCGAGACAATATCCGTTTCGGGACTGCCCAGGGGACTCGTCTTCAACAGGACCGCAAAAGACTCGGCCGGTGTAGCCGCCAACACCATAACGGGCACGCCGACTGTTCCCGGCAACTACACGCTTACTTTCACGGCTAAGGTCGTCGCGGCGGAGAGAACAGACTCCAGCGGACGCGTCTCTTACATTTATGAGTCTGCCACGGCAACGGCCTTTATTACCGTTCTTCCGTATCCGCTCCTTTCTGTCGCCGTGGACGACGAGGCCTCTGCGTTCGGAAACACCGTGTCCGGCGGAGGCAACTACAAGCCAGGCACCAAGGTAAACCTCAAGGCAAAGAGCGCAAAGGGATGGGTTTTCGCCGGCTGGGACGGAATCTGGGATGTCGAATGGCCTGAATCGCTCAATCCTTCGATTTCACTGGTAACCGACGACGAAGATCTTGACGTCACGGCCTTGTTTATGCCCGTTTCGGACGACTGGCTGACAATTTTCGCGCCCGTCAGTCTCGGCACGGATTTCGATGCCGAGCTGGATCTCGGCGTAGATGTTTCAGAAAGTGGCTACGGCGATTTCATATACGGCATTGTCGATTCCGGATCGTATCCGACCGTCAAGGTCTCGGGACTTCCCTCCGGAGTCAAGTTCTCGGCATCCACGCTGCTTCTTTCCGGGAAACCGACCAAGCCCGGCATCTACGACGTCACCGTGTCCGCGAAGAACGCCGGAGGCTACACGTTCACAAGGCTCCTGCGCATCGCTGTGCGCGACGCGGACGGCAACGCACCGGCTGTTGCAGAGCCGGAGAACGGTGCGGAAGTCGACTTCTCCGCGCTGGACGAACTTGTCACAGGCACATACTACGGAGAAGGTGCCGTGACCGTCGAGATCGGACCGAATCCCGACACGGGAGCGGAGCCGGAGAAGGTTTCCGTCTCGGGAGTGCCGAACGGACTGAAGGAATCCGTCGCAAAGACGGAAGGCGGGCTGTCCGTCGGCTTCATCGGAACGCCGACAAAGGTCGCGCGCTTCGCGCTTGCGATAAAGGTCACCTACGCCGACCGCTCGACGCGCACATCGAAGACGTTTGTCACGCTGACGGACGGTGGGTCGGGCTATGTTGACGTCGTGACGTCGGACGAGTCTCTCGGCACTGTGTCGGGTTCCGGCGTTTATTCCGCCGGCGCGACAGTCAAGCTCACGGCGAAGCCAAAGTCGAAGTGCGTGTTTGCGGGTTGGACAACGGACGCAGGAGAAGGCGCGGAGCGCTTCGCTCCGCTTGAGGACATCGATGGAATCGACGACCGTACTCCATCCGTGTCGTTCCCGTACCGTCCGGCGCATTTTGCCGACGGAAAGTCGCTTGTAGCGGAGTTCGTTCCGTCGTCGGAGGATGCTTCTGTTGAAATCAACCTTGCGGATTCCGTATGGCAGATCGATCCGGCGTCGCCGTCCGAATTCGCTTTCTCCGTCGATTCGCTGTCCCTCCCGAAGATCACGGCGAAGAATCTGCCCAAGGGCGTCACTGTCGATCTCGCGCGCGGAAGGCTCGTCTACACGCCGACGGCATCCGTGAAGAGCGGCAAATACGCCGCTTCGCTGACGGCGCAGAATCAGTCAAAGTCCAGTGAGACGGTGATGTTTGAGGTTCAGGTCGCCAACCGCGAATGCGAGGCAATCGGGGGACTTGATCCTGACATGGATGCGTATCAGGTTCATTCGGGCGTTGCGCTTTCACCGGACTTCGCGTCTTGCATGGCTGCGGATGGCTGGACCGTCAAGGCGTCCGGGCTCCCCTCGGGCCTCAAGTTCGATGCGAAGACCGGCGCCATTACTGGAGTCTCGACCGCGAAGGCGGGTGCATACACCGTCACGTTCACCGCGTCGAAGAAGGGCGAGAAGAACCAGGTCGCCACGATAACGCTTAATGTAGAGTCACTGCCTGAGTGGGTTGTCGGAACGTTCAACGGCGAAGTTGAAGTTGGCGGACTCATTCCGTCGCTGAACGTGTCCGCAAACGGGAAGATAAGCGGCAAGTTCCTCGTCGGCGGCGAAGCCTATACGCTCGCCGCGCCTTCGTTCGACAGATACGAAGGGGATTGCTACTACGCCACTGTAGTAGGAAAGAGCGGAAAACTTGCCTTTACAAATGAGGTCAGCTTCGCCAATGAAAATGGCAGAGGCGTCGCATCAAGCTTGGACGGCAGTTGGACCGCTTGGCAGAACCTCTGGAAGGCCGAGCCGTGGAAGACTACTGCAAAACAGTTCTCTAAGGCCCCCGCAAAACAGATAGATGTAGAAAATGGCGTTTTAACGCTGAAATTTGCAAATTCCGGCGCAGTCACAGCTGTTGGCAAGTTTGTAACAGGCGTAGATTCCAAAGGAAACGACATGGTCTACTCGGCATCGTGCTCTTCGGTGCTTCTGCCAGTTGCGGAAGGCGACGGTTCGTTGTCCACAGTCAACTATGCGGTGTTTCTTTATTTCCCACCAAAAGTGGGCAAATTTGATGGATTTGCCGTGAAATTGGCCCTTTTCTTCCGTGCGGGTGGTTTTTATTCTGGAGATTGGTATGATAATTTCAATTATGGATGCGTAATTGAGATACTACATTATGGGGATATTGGTCAAATTCCACTGGTCGATGAAGATGATGAGGATTGGTTTTGGGCTAGTGACGAAGTATCAGCTTATGACGAAGAAACTATAAGAAAATGGATAGAAGACAATAAAATATCTGAGTAGAAGAACTTCATACTAAGTATTGTGTCATTGGAGAAAGTTTTACGCATATATATTAGTAATAGATATGAGAAGCGAATTTAAAATCTGCATAATTGTTCTTGCGTCCATCGCGATTGGTGCGGTCGGTTCGTGGTTCCTCTTCGGGCGTCCCGCTGGCGCCGTCGAGTCCCAGTCTGAGGTGCATGGTCAGCGTCTTGCGAAGTCCAGCCGTTCTGGAAGTGTCAAGAAGGTTACCGAAATCAGCGTCGACCGCAAGACGGGCAAGAAGTCCGTCCGCATTGTTGAGTCCGAGGAGACTCGCCCCAATGTAATCGAGGATGCCGATATAGACGACCTCGACCAGCTTTCCGACACACAGCGGTCGGTTCTGGACGAGATTCAGGCCGCTCTTGACGCCGACGATGTCAAGGCGCTCAGGAAGGCGCTCTCCAGGTTCACGGCGAGCGTGAAGGCCGGCGGGCTCGGTGGCTACGCCAATGTGCCGCGTGTCATCCGCTCGGCGGCGGTTCAGGCGCTCGGCTGGTTCGGCAAGGACGCCGCTGTCGATCTCATCGACTTCATGGCCGATGCCGACGAGGAGATTTCCTCCGATGCGTTCGACCAGTTCGAACTCGCGCTGCAGGATGTCGACATGAGCGACTACGACCGCGCGGCGATTGTCAAAACCACGGCGAGGGCGCTTACCGATCCCGACCGCATTGACATGCTCCTCACGAGTCTGAACGACATGCGCAATTCGGTCAAGGCAGAAACGGCCATTGATATCCTCACATACGGCACTGACCAGGTGAAGGAGGCCTTGAGGGCGGAATTGCCGACCCAGTTTGACCCGGATGTTGACAGTCCGGATGACATCCGTAAGTGGGCTGCCGAGAATCCCGACGATCCGGACGACGAGTCGTTCTACAATCCCTCCAGCGCGGAGAGTGAAGACTGAATCACGTCAAGTCGGCGGGCCGTATGAGATTACGGCTTCGCAGAAACGCAGACCGTGAGCTCCTTGAGCTTGCGGTCTGTTGTTTTTCCCTTGAGGTCGCGCACAAATGCGATGTCGCGGCTTCCGACGCGGTAGAATACTGCACGACCGTTCCTGACGTCGATGTTGCTTATCTTCGCCGCGGCGCATTTGACGCGGAGCCTTGCAAGCGTGACGAGGCGGCTTGCGGCGGGTGGGAGCGGACCGAACCTGTCCTCCAGCTCTTCGGCAAGCGCCTTGATGACGCGCTCGTCCGTCGCTTCGGCGAAGCGCTTGAGGAAGCTCATCCGCTGCGCGTCTTCCTCGACGTACGAATATGGAAGGGACGCGGCGGACTCCTCGTCGTCGCTGGCGGGGGATGGATCGATAAAGTCAAGATTCAGCTTTACCTCTACGATTTCGGCGACTTTCTCGCCTTTCATCATCGCGACTGTGCGCTGCAGCAGCTGGCAGTAGAGCCCGAAGCCCACCGCCGCTATGTGGCCGGACTGCTGAGCGCCGAGGAGATTCCCCGCGCCACGGAGCTCCAGGTCGCGGACGGCAAGGTTGAAGCCGGAGCCCAGTCCGCCATGCCGCTTGAGCGCGGCGAGACGCTCGCGGGCATCGGAGTCTACGAGACCTTCGGCTGGGAGGAGGAAATAGGCGTGGCCTTCGCGCACAGAGCGTCCGACGCGTCCGCGCAGCTGGTAGAGGTCGGCAAGACCGAACATCTCGGCGTGGTCGACGAGAATGGTGTTGGCGCGTGGGATGTCAATTCCGGACTCCACAATCGTCGTCGACAGCAGAATGTCGTATTTCCCGCGTTCGAAGTCCCTCATCTTCCGCGCGAGCGTGCGGGAGTCCATCTGTCCGTGCGCCACTACCACGCGGGCCTCCGGGCATATCTGCGCGAGGTACTTCTCCACCTTGCCGATTGTCGTCACGCGGTTGTGCAGGAAGAACACCTGGCCCTGGCGCGCGAGCTCCGCGCCGACCGCCGCACGGATGACCTCCGGCGAGTCGCGGACGATCTTCGTCTCGACGGCTACGCGTTCGCGCGGAGGCGTGCGCAGAAGCGACAGGTCTCTCGCGCCGGTCATCGAAAGATACAGCGTGCGCGGAATCGGCGTTGCGGAAAGGGTAAGCACGTCAGCCGTCGCCCTCAGGCGCTTGAGAAACTCCTTTTGACGTACGCCGAAGCGCTGCTCTTCGTCGATGATTATGAGCCCGAGGTCGCGGAACGCCACTTTTGACGACAGGATCGCATGGGTTCCGATAACGATGTCGCAGGCGCCTGTCGCGATGCGGCGGAACGTCCCGGAGTGCGTTCCGGCGGTCTGGAATCGCGAGACGGACTCTATCCGTATCGGCGTACCGTCGAACCTGGAAGTGAAAGTCTCGAAATGCTGCTCGGCGAGGACTGTCGTCGGCGCGAGGACGGCTGTTTGCTTTCCGTTCATCGCCGCTATGAACGCGGCGCGCATGGCGACTTCGGTTTTGCCGTATCCGGCGTCGCCGCATATCAGCCGGTCCATTGGCTTGCTTGCGGCCATATCCTTCTTTATTGCGGCGATGGCCGCTGCCTGGTCCGGCGTCTCCTCGTAGGGGAACGCCGCCTCGAACGCGTCGATTCCCTCGCATTCGACGTCATAGGCGAAGCCTGGCACGAGTTCGCGCCGCGCCTGGGTCTCGAGAAGCGCCGCCGCGAGGTCCGTCACCGCCTTTTGGGCGTCAGCCTTGTCCTTGGCCCACCGCTTGCCGTCGAGCCTGTGCAGCCGCACAGCCTCGCCCCGCACGCCGACATAGCGCGAGAGCAGATGGGCGTGCGCAGCGGGAACGTGGAGTTTCGCGCCATCCGCATACTCGATGGTGAATACCTCGCTTCGCTTCCCGCCGATAAGGATTTCCGACGAGCCGATGAACTTTCCGACCCCGTAGTCGACATGGACGACATATTCGCCCGGCTCGAGTTCGTCGAAGTCCTGGATTCGCGCGCCCTGCGCGAGCGCGGCGTTTGTGCCGCGCATATGGAACTTCTTCTTGGCGAAGACCCTGTCGGACTTCGTGACGACGAGGAGTCCGCGGCCTTTGCGTTTTGCGTCCTGCGCAACTAGCTCGAAGCCGCCCGAAAGGTCGTCAAGGCGCAGGATGACGTCTTCTCTCCGCTCCGCCGCCTCGACATGCTTCTCAAGGCGTTTCCTTGCCGCGTCGAACAGTTCCGGATGATGAGCCTCGTCCGCTCCGAGCTCGGCGAAGCCGGGAAGGGGGCTGGTCTGGAACGAGTAGGTCGGCACCCCCCTGGGCGCGGGGTCTCCCGTAAAGACGAATTTCGACGGTCCCTCGTGGCTATCATCACGACCGTCCGTGGCGTTTGGTGTGAGAGTCGATATGCTGTACTCATTGTGCTCAAGGGCCAGCAGGGTGGATCCGTGAGGGAGAAGCTGGAGCAGAGAACAGGACGGGGAGCCCTCGGCAACAGTCTCCGCAACCGGAAGCAGGGTGGCATTGTCGATGCGTTCGATGGAGCGCTGGGTGGCGGCGTCGAAATAGCGCAGGCTCTCGAGTTCGTCGCCGAAGAATTCCGCGCGGACGGGGAATTCCTCGCCAGGACTCCAAGCGTCGACGATTCCGCCGCGGACCGAGTAGTCGCCTGCCTGTTCCACCGTCGGAACGCGATTATAGCCAATTTTCGCGAGTTTTTCGCAGATATCTCCAAAACCAATGGGGACAGTCCCCGTCGATTTCGCCGTTTTTGCGGGGACAGTCCCCGAATTTTTGGGGACTGTCCCCAGTGAAATGGAGGGGACTGTCCCCGTTGGAATGGGGGTTGAGAGGGCGGAATAGGCGGCGACGATGACGCAAGGATACGGGGACAGTCCCCATGCTTTTAGCGCCGAGATGGTCTTGAGTCGGATGCCGAGTGCGTTTTTATCGCCACCTAGCAAAGGCGGGAATTCAAGAATTCTCACTGATGCGGCTGCGTTGCCAGGTTCGCCTGATTTCCGTCCTTTCTCAGGTGTCGAAAGAAGCCGCAGGTCATCTACGAGCCGGTCTGCATCCGGAAGTCCCGGCGCGACCGCGAGAACGATTCCGCAGTCGCGCGCACTCTCGCTCGGGCGCATTGCGAGCGTAAGCGCGAGAAATGCGTCCGAAGCACCCGTCAGCGACGAAATCGCCACAGCCCCGCCTTTTTCCAGGGCGGGGGGAGCAAATCGCGACGCGAACAGATCGAGCGCGGAGTTCATAACTCCCGCAATTATATCATATTCTGACTTTTCCGCACAGTGTACCCAGCCCGGACCGCGAGTTCGCGGTCATCGTCGAAATCGGCGCCCGGGGTGGTGAGGAGCGGCCCAGCTATGCCGGCAGACATTCCGACATATATGCATTTCGCTGCCGTTTCGTCCGTCATGTCGCGCCGTCCGCCCGCGAAGCGCAGAGGTGTAGATGGGTTCACGAGTCGCAGCAGGGCGACGGAGTCTACAACGCGCTCTGGGTCGAGAATGCCGCGCTCGGCGAGCGGCGTGCCGGGGATCGGATGCAGCACGTTTACCGGAATGGAGTCCGGCGCTATCTCCCTAAGCGCGAACGCAAATTCGACGAGCTGCTCGTCCGTCTCGCCCATGCCGATGATTCCTCCGCAGCATATCTGGAAGCCAAGCTTCTTCGCGGCGCGGAGGGTTGCGAGCTTCTCCGCGACGGAGTGGGTGGAGCAGAGTGACGGAAAAAGCGACGGCGCTGTCTCAAGGTTGCAGTGGATGCGCTGAAGTCCTGCGTCGCGAAGCTTGACCAGGTCCGATTCCGAAAGAAGTCCGAGCGACGCGCAGAGCCCGATGTCGGCGGCGTTCCTCATTGCGCGCAGCGCCGCGCACACGTCGTCAACGTCCGACGGGGACAGTCCCCGTCCTGATGTCACTATGCCGATCCGGTCCGCTCCGTTCGCCTCCGCGTCCTTCGCGGCCTTCACGCACGCCTCCGCGCCGACCCAGCCGTAGGATTCGCATCCGGTCTTCCAGTGGGCGGACTGCGCGCACCACTTGCAGTTCTCGGTGCAGCGTCCGGACCGCGCGTTGATGATTGCGCAGAAGTCGAATCTGCGCTCCACGCAGCGGAGCGTCGTCTCGTGCGCGCGCTCGCGCAGTTCGCCGCGGCGTTCCGGAGCGAGCAGAGCAAGCGCTTCCTCGCGTCCGATGCCCTCAACATCTCTTGTTTCGTCTGTCATTGGCGGTTATTATAGCAAAACGGCGCGCTCCGGGGCTATAGGACCTTCCGATTGGAAGCCATTGGGCGCGTCGTGTGGCAACCTGCAAAAGCAGCTTTTTCAGCTTTCGGCGCCGTTGCCGTTGATTTTTCCGCCGCGTTTTGGGAGAATATCGTTGTACTTCATCCCACCAAAGGAAAGGAACTGACAGAATGAAGCTCGCCGTACCGGCAATCGTCTCCGCTGCATTGTTTGCGCTGAGCTGCGCTGCCGCGGATGTTTCGCATCACGCCCCGGTCAAGGTAATACTCGACTCTGACATGATCGAGGACTACGACGACATGGGAGCCATATCCATACTCCACGCGCTTGCCGACGCCGGTGAGTGCGAGATACTCGCGACCGTGAGCTGCACGCGCGACAACGGATCCGTCGCCGCGATCGAGATATGCAACGCGTACTACGGACGGCCCGACATCCCGGTCGGATGCTCCAAGCTGCCGTCGGCGGTCAAGGGCGCTCCAGGCGGACACCGCAAGTTCCTGGATCTCCAGAAGAAGTATCCCGGCAAGTTCAAGTACGCGAACAGCGAACAGGCTCCGGACGCCGTCGAGGTATACCGCCGCGCGCTCGCCGCGCAGCCGGACGGAAGTGTCGTCATCTGCTCGCTCGGCTTCCTCTCCAACATGCGCGCGCTCCTCGAGTCGAAGGGCGACGACATCTCGCCGCTTGACGGAAAGTCGCTCGTCGCGAAGAAGGTGAAGAAGTGGGTCGCGATGGCCTGCTTCTATCCGGAAGGGCACGAGTACAACTCCGACGGAGACGCCGTCTCCTCGAAGATCGCGCTCCGCGACTGGCCGACGCCGATCGTCATCACCGACTTCCAGTACGGACGCCACCTCTACGCCGGACGCGCCATCGTGGAGTCCGACATCGAGAACAGCCCCGTCAAGGACGTCTTCAAGGCCGATCTCGCTCCGCGCGAGGCGATCAACCCGCGCTCCTGGGATCAGCTCGCGGGTCATCCGTCATGGGACGAGAGCGCGGTGCTCATCGCGGTCCGCGGCGAGGAGACGTACTTCGCGCTGGAGAACGGATTCTACGAGATGCTTGACGACCACGGACACGACATCTGGCGCTACGACCCGAAGTCGCCGAGCTGCCGCGTCCTCCAGAAGACGCCCCGCACCGAAGTCGGCAAGATCATCGACGAGCTCATGCTCCGCAAGCCGAAGACCCCCTGGGGCAAGCGCTGATTCCAGCACCCAACACCCAACTTCAAACTTCAAACTTTAAACTGCTCTTATGTACTACTGTTCAAACTATACCGTCGCCGTGTGGCTGTGCGTCGTAACGATGTTCTGCTGGGGCTCCTGGGGCAACACTCAGAAGCTCGCCGGGAAGACCTGGCGCTACGAGCTCTTCTACTGGGACTATGTGATCGGCATCCTTCTCTTCTCGCTTGCCATGGGCCTGACGATGGGCTCGTGCGGAGACAGCGCCGCGTGGGGCTTTGTCGCGAACCTGAAGGCGAGCTTCGGGACGACATGGCTGTGGCCCCTCGCGTCCGGAGTCGTCTTCAACCTGTCGAACATCCTCCTCGCCGCGGCGATCGCTGTCGCGGGAATGTCAGTGGCGTTTCCTGTGGGCGTGGGACTCGCGCTTGTCGGCGGAACGCTCCTCAACTACGCGGTCAAGAAGCAGGGCAGCGTCGCGCTCATCGCGCTCGGACTCGCGCTCATCGTGGCGTCCATCGCGTGCAACGCCCTCGCGTTCCGCGCGAAGCAGTCCGCCTCGGGCGGAACTGGCGACGCATCCGCGACGAAGAAGGGACTCATCCTCGCGGCGGTCGCGGGACTTCTCATGATGTGGTTCTCGCCGCTCGTCAACCGGGCGATAGACCTCACGTTCGCGAAGGAGGCGCCGGAAGCCGGATTGATGACGCCCTACACCGGGTTCTTCCTCTTCGCGATCGGAATCTTCATCTCGAACTTCGTCTTCAACACCGTCGCGATGCGCAAGCCCGTGCAGGGCGAGCCGATCCTCGACGGCGCGAAGCGCTACTTCGGCGGATCTGTTCCGACGCACCTCGTAGGCGTTCTCGGCGGATGCATCTGGGGCATGGGCACGCTTCTTGCGTTCGTTTCCGGCGGCGCGGCGGGTCCGGCGATCTCGTACGCGCTCGGACAGGGCGCGACGCTCGTCTCGGCGCTCTGGGGCATCCTTGTGTGGCGCGAGTTCGCGGGCGCGCCTAAGAAGTCCGCTCTGCTCAACACGGCCATGTTCCTCCTTTTCGTCGCGGGCCTCGCCTGCCTCATCATGGCCGGGGCGTGATGCTGATCAACCTTTCAACTTTTCAACCTTCAACATTTCAACCGATATGAAGATAGTCGTTCTTGGAAGCACCAACACGGACATGGTAATCACGGGGAAGAAGATCCCCGTTCCTGGCGAGACCGTCTCCGGCGGGACGTTCCTCATGAACCCGGGTGGGAAGGGCGCGAACCAGGCCGTCGCCGTCGCGCGGCTTTCCGCGAAGAAGGGTACGTGCGTCTTCATTGCGAAGGTGGGCGACGATCTTTTCGGACGCGAGAGCGCGGAGCGGTTCAGGAAAGACTCCATCGACGCGAAGCTCGTGGTCGACAGGAAGAACGCGTCCGGAACGGCGCTCATCCTCGTCGACTCAAAGGGCCAGAACGTCATCTCCGTCGCTCTCGGCGCGAACGCGACGCTATCTCCTTCCGACATAAAGCCGTTCGAGAAGGACATCGCCTCGGCGTCGGCGCTTCTCATGCAGCTTGAAACCCCGCTGGACACCGTGTCGCGCGCGGCGGAAGTCGCGCACGCGGCGGGGGTTCCGGTGATCCTCAACCCCGCGCCGGCGCGCAAGCTGCCGCAGCGGCTGCTGAAGCTTGTGGACTGGCTCACGCCGAACGAGAGCGAGGCGGAGCTTCTGACGGGCGTGAAGGTGACGGACGGCGCGAGCGCGCGAAAGGCGGCGGCGAAGCTGAAGGCCAAGGGCGTCGGGCATGTCGTGATCACGATGGGCTCGAAGGGCGCGTACTGCGGAGACTGCGACAGGCTCTTTCCGTGCCGCAAGGTGAAGGCCGTCGACTGCGTGGCCGCGGGCGACACCTTCAACGGCGCGTTCGTCGTTGCGCTCGCCGAGGGACGGTCCTGCGCAGAGGCGATTTCCTTCGCGCAGAAGGCGTCCGCGATCTCCGTGACGCGCCCCGGCGCTCAGAGCTCCGTCCCGTTCCGCCGCGAAATTTCCTCCTGACGCTGCAACGTCGTCTCACGCTGAACAGCGGATGCGTCCCGCATCCGCCCGGGCGAGGCGGGTCTACCAAGCTTGCCATGTCTAGATGGCTGGCTCGTAGGGGCGGACGCGCAGGGTCGCGCCGAGCGACTCGGCTATGGCGCGGCAGCGCGCCTGTTTCTCAATGCTGGTCACAGGCTCGCCCACAACCGTCATCACCACGCTGGACACGTTAGCGGCAGCTTCTTCGGCGAATTTCAGCATGGCGGGATATGCCGCATCTCCGAACTTCGGTCTGCACATCGACAGATATTCCGCCGGGTCGTCTGTGTTGAGGCTTATCGAGATGCAGTCCACCTTGCCGGCGAATAGTGCTGCCGTTGGCCTGCCGTTGACGAGGTCGGAGAGTCCGTTCGTGTTCACGCGGACGCGCAGCGATGCGTCGAGTGCCTTCAGGTGTTCCGCCGCGGCGAGGAGGACGTCTAGCCGCTCGGTGGGCTCGCCGTATCCGCAGAACACAACCTCGCGGAAGCGTTCGAAGTCGCATGAGTCAAGGCTTGCGACGACTTCCTCGAGAGTGGGTTCGCGCTCCAGCCAAAGCGAGCCGGAGCCGTACACGCCCGGTCCGTTGTGCCTGAGGCAGAACGTGCAGTCGCACGGACATCTGTTCGTGAGGTTTACGTATATCGAATTCTTAACCTGGTAGGTGACGGTCATTTCGCATGTCCTTCCGCCGCTGTCCCGCGGCATATCCGCCGCGGCGCGGATGGCGGGTATTATAACATAAATGCTGCTGTCGTATTTGAGAGTCGGAAATTTCCACCAGACGCGTGGAAATTTGGTATAATATAGGCATCTGCCAGCCGTGACGGCTGGTCGACAACTCTTACTTTTCGGAGGTTCGGCATGGTCAACTACGACGAACTTATAAAAAGGCTGTCCCGCACGGACGAGCCCTTCGGTCTGCTCACAATGCAGGCGACGAGCACCACCTCTCGCCTGATGAAGGTGTTTCCCTCGCGTCTTAAGGCGCTGTATGCGGCCGAGCACGGCTTCTTCGGCACCACGGCCACGGGCGAACTCAACCAGGGGTCGTACCATCCGTTCTTCAACCTCCCGATCCACTCCCTCTACGGCGAGTTTCGCAAGCCCACGCCGGAGATGCTCTCGTCCATAAAGCGCATGGTAATCGACCTCTGCGACATCGGCGTCAGGTGCTACTCCTATCTCGCGACGCTCAAGTACACGCTAGAGGCCTGCGCGGAGAACGGCGTGCCGGTGACGGTTCTTGACCGCGAGGTGCCCATGGGCAACGTCGAGGACGGTCCGATGCGCGAGGACGCGTTCGTGGGATTCTCCGCCCCGATCAACGTTCCGTTCTGCCACGGCATGACGCCCGGCGAGTGCGCGATCTGGATACGCACCGACGAGAAGCTCGACCTCGACCTTGACGTCGTTCCCCTGAAGGAATGGAACCACAAGAAGCACGAGCCGTGGCCGAACTTCATCCCTCCGAGCCCGGACATCAGGAGCTGGGACTGCGCGGTGGCGTATCCGATGACCGTCTTCACCGAGGCCTATCCCGCGATCGACTGCGACCGCGACGGACCTCTCGCGTTCCGCGTAATCGGCGCGCCGTGGATGGATTCCCGCCGCCTGATGGACGATCTCAGGGTCGGGCTAGACACGTGCGGCGTCGAGATGCGCCCCTACCGCTACATGCCTCGCGGCGGACGCTACTCGTGCTTCAACCTCAACGGCATAATGTTCTCCGTGTCGCGTCCCTACGGCTACAACCCCGTCACCGCGGGCACCATCGTCCTGTCGACGCTCATGAAGCACTACGGCGACAAGGTGAAGGCCGGTTCCCATCCGGACGTGCTCGACCGCCTCATGGGCACAGACCGCGTCCGCAAGGCCGTCGAAAGCGGCAGCCTCGGCGCGCTGTTCCAGAGCTGGATCGACGCCCACGACGAATTCGAGAAGACGAAGGTCTGCCTTTACTGATAGACCCCACCTGCCGATTCCCAAGAACTCGCCCTTGCAACTTGCAAGGTTTTTGCCATAATCCGTTCGTTCGGTTGACGGGCTGGCAAAACTGCAGCGCGTCGAAATTATCAAAATCCCGTGCTTGCCATTTGCAATGGCGGTGTGGTATAATTTAGTTGTCTTGCGGGGAACTGCATGACAAATTGATCTTTTCCATACTCCCGGGCGCTCAACGGCCCGGGACCGGCGGCACGCGAAAGCGGAGTCCGCCAAGGGCGGGTGGCAACATCCGTCAGCGTACGCAACAGCGTATGACGCTTACAGTGAAATCGCCAAAATCTTCAATGACAAAGCGGAGTACGAAGGTTGCGCTACGTGGATTGTCCACGTGGCGTGTCTTCTTGTCATGTTTTGTCATGGGCGTTTGGCGATGCCTTGTACAGACGTGAGAATGTAAGGCACGCACTCTTCTTTTCTGCGCCGGGAGCGGCGGGCCAGTGGAGGTAAAGGCGCGGGAATGGCAAGGGAATAAGAGAGAATGAACATAGGGAAAATCGCAGCGGCATGTCTTGCCGCGGGGATAGTTGCAGCGTTGCCCGCAGAGGAGCCTCGGCCGTCTGCCGGAGTGAATGAGCTCTCTGCCGCGAACAAAGACGCGGTTCTCGACACAATCGCCCAGATCAATCACATCAACTGGGTGTGGAACACGATAAAGACGTATAACAACGTCGTCGTCTTGGAAGAGGAGTATGACAAGATTTCTTCTGGAAATCTCAATCTCAACCGCATTCCGGACGAAGAGACGCTAGACCGAATTACCAAGATGCTTGATACGCTCTACGCTCTTCGCAAAGACGACCGCGAGATGCGCCACTGGAGGCAGAACTTCAACGAAAGCCGCGATAGGAAGCTGAAGACCTATTACCTTAAAGCATCCAAGGAAGCTGTCGATACTTTAGCGGCTCAGGCCAAAGAGTGTTGTTCGCTCTGGGACTGGGCGACGAATCCTGCGGGCAGTCTGGTGGCGGTCGCGCAGACGGCCTGGAATATGTCTCACTACTCGGTGAGTCTCTACAATGACTACGATAATTTTGTCTATGAACTAGACAATGAGGCGGCAGAAAAGAACTTCGCATTCGACTCGGCCAAGATGGATATTCTTCATCAGCAGAACAAAGATCTGCTTCAGGATCAGTGGCGGCTCATACGCCGTTACCATCTTGACGATCGCCTCCGCGTCTCAGACATAGACATCAAGATGCTTCTCGCCGCCTTGAAGGATGACTCCCACTCGCGCATTTACAACCGCCTCGTCCCTATGGGCGAACGTTTCAGTCTCTTCCCCGAATATTGGTATTACCTTTCATGCGCCGCGCTGGAGACGGGCAACTTCAAGAAGGGCGTTGAGGCCTGCGACACTTTTTTCAAAGTGAACCGAGGCGTCTTTCGCGACGACCCGATGGAGGGTACGGTGGCGCTTAACAAGGCATTTATGCTGGAAAAGACTGACGCCAACAAGCCAGAGCTCCGCCGCTGCCTTGAAATGGCGTGGAAAAACAACGCTCTTCGAGGCGACTGGCAGATCAGTTATCTCGCGGCCATCATGTACAAAGGCGTGTTCGATGAAAAGAACAAAGCCGAGATGATGCTTAAACATGCAGTCACTCTCATCGAGGCGGCAATCCGCGAACGCCAGCAATATGGTTCCAAGGCGGGTGTTACGCTGGAAGAGGGGCTGCTCAATTGCCGCAACGCTCTGCACCAACTGCGTGGCGAGCCATTGGAGAAGGTTGAAGCTTTGGAGAAAGAGCCGGACGATTCTTCAATAGTTGTAAAAAAACGGAAAGGACGGCGGAATGCAGACTTGACAGTAGAGCAACTAATGGCAAAACTATCTTCTGATGAGGAATGTGCAGTTCAGATTTCATTCAAGTTTTGGGAAAATAAATCTGTTCGTTTTCAGTCTATGTTAATCCTCCCTTATGCAAGAAGCCTTGGAATGGCAAGGTGTACAGCAACTGTTCCAGTGTTCGAAGATTCGAGATGTCAGAGCTCTTCTTATAGATCATGTGATGCTAAATTTGTAAAAACAACGGTAGAAGGAGATGAGTTTCTTTTATGCACTTTTAGTGGTGTCTATGAATGCTTTGGCTTAAGTCATTACGATCGCGGAGAACCCTATTCGCCTAGGAATGGAATCTATCTGCCTGAGAGCTTTTCAATTGAAACTGATGCTTATCAGCTCAGGTTAGTAAAAGATGAGAATGTCAATTTTTCGGAGCATCGTATCGCAAGTGATTTAATTGCGGAGAAAGCATTATCGTCTGTATGTTGTTCTTACGCTAGATTTAAACCTGTACTTCAGAAAAAACAAAACACAAAGAAATGAGTGTAAGCACGAATATTGTGAAATAAACAACTGGCAAGAACAAAATGGAGTCGTGAAAATGCCTTGGGATTCAACAATGATAAAGGAGGGTAAATCCATTGACCAAAGGGTTCATATCGTTTACTCTCGATTCGCCAATGGCGATACGAAGGACGGGACGAAGTATTCTCTTGAAGGACTTTATGTTCGCAAGGTCACATCGTATGTTTCGAAATGTGCGTTGGATAACATTCTTAGGATGTTTCCAGACTCGCTTGTATATGATAATACCAATGGGAGAATTGGTATTGAGTATTTGAAGGTAAAGCCAGAACGATGTGGTGTTACACGAGAACACATGATTCCTGGTGTGGAAACGTACAATTATTTTAACCGTTTGCATTGCGGCTGCCACTTAACGGAAGATGTGATCAGAGAATTTATGCAAAAGCTTCACATCGCATTTATAACAAAGGATGAGAATAAAAACTTTAGCGCAGCTCATCTTACGAAGAAGATGCCCGCAGGCTGGTGGGACACCCCTGCACTTGATCCATTGGATAGATATAGGGCAGCGGGACTTGAGGATGATATATGGGTTACGGACTTCTTGAATGATGACATGTCTCCTCGTTGGCGCGAGGAGTAAAGGAGGGTATAATGAAGTTTAAGTCAGTTGCAGTTGTGGCTTTTTCTCTCGCGATCGTCGGCGGATTGCTGGCGGCGCAGAAGAACGAGTCGAAGTGCAGGCACTGCGGTTCGGCGAGTTATGGCGCGGGATGCCATCACTCGCCGACCGGCAAGCATGAGCACCGCGACGATTCCACGCGCTGCGAGTGGTGCGGCTCTGTGAGCTACGGCGCGGGGTGCCACCATTCGCCCACGAGCAAGCACCGCCACGGACCAGGCGACGGCAAGTGCATCTGGTGCGGGTCGAAGTCCACCGGTGCCGGCTGCCACCACAGCCCGACCGGGAAGCATGAAAAATGACAAGGGCGGGTGGAAACACCCGCCGACGTAAGGCACGCCACTCTTCTTTTCTGCGCCGGGGGTGTCGGGCCTTTGTAAGGGAAGGCGTGGGAATGGCAAGGGAATAAGAGAGAATGAACATAGGGAAAATCGCAGCGGCTTGTCTTGCCGCAGGGCTAGTTGTGGCGCTACCCGCAGAGGAGCCTCGGCCGTCTGCCGGAGTGAATGAGCTCTCTGGCGCGAACAAAGACGCGGTACTCGACACTATCGCCCAGATCAACCATATCAACTGGGTGGTGAACGTCATCAAGTCCTATAACAACGTCATCGTCCTCGAAGAGGAATACGAGAAGATCTCCCCCGGCAACCTGTATCTCGACCGCATTCCCGACGAAGAGACGCTCAACCGCATCACGAAGATGCTTGACACGCTCTACTCCCTTCGCAAGGACGACCGCCAGATGAAGAAATGGCGCATCGACTTCCGGGAAAGCCGCGACCGCAAGATACGCGACCACAAGCACAAGGCGACGAAGGAGGCGGTCGACACCATTACTGGACAGGTGAAGGAATGCTGCTCTCTCTGGGATTGGGCGACGAATCCACTTGGCAGCATCGCCAATGTCGTCGGGACGGCGTTCAACATGGCGCACTACTCCGTCGGGCTTCACAACGACTATGACAATTTCGTCTATGAACTCGACAAGACGGCAAAGGACAAGCAGTTTGACTTTGACGGCGAGAAGCTAGACCTTCTCCACAATCAGAACAAGGAGATACTTCAGGACCAGTGGCAGTTCATACGCCGTTACAACCTTGACGACCGTCTGCGCGTTTCCGACGTGGACATCAAGATGCTGCTCAACTGCCTGAAGAACGACAATCCGGCGTGGATATTCACGCGCCTCTATCCGATGCGCGAGCGCTTCAGCCTGTTCCCCGAATACTGGTATTATCTCTCCTGCGCCGCGATGGAGACGGGGCACTTCAAGGAAGGCCTTGAAGCCTGCGACACCTTCTTCAAGGTCAATCGCGGCCTCTTCCGCGACGATCCAATGGTGGGAACGGTTGCTTTCAACAAAGCGTTCATGCTCCCGAAGACGAAGGAGAACAAGCCGGAGGTCCGCCGTTGCCTTGAACTCGCCTGGACCAAGAACGCCAACGTGACCCACCCCGACTGGCAGCTCGATTACCTTGCGGCAATCATGTACAAGGGCGTGTTTGACGAGACGGAAAAGGCCGAGATGATGTTTGAGCATGCCATTGCACTTATCGAGCAGGAATCGCGCGAACGCACGCGCTACGGCAGCAAGGCCGGCGTCACGCTTGAAGAGGGGCTGCTCAACTGCCGCAATGCACTTCACCAACTTCGCGGAGAACCGCTAGAGGAAGAACCAAAAGAAGAGCCAAAAAAGCGTGAGTCAGAACAGGGACCAACTCATGCTTCTGCAGTAGAATCACCGCATAAAGCACTTGAACAGGATCAAGTGTCGGTAGGAGAGTTTATACGAAAATTGTTCGATGAAGAGAATGGTGGTGCGGTCCTTTACGTCAGAGAAGGATATGATGATGGTGTTTTTTACCTGTTGTTGCCTAGTGTTAAGATTCCTGAACTTACGCCACTGTTTACTTGCCATGCGGGTGTGAAGAAATATCTGGGAAGCTCGGCTGGAGGACTTTGGGTAAATTATGATTATAAGTCTAATTATCCAGTAGAAGAGTCGAGCCGCAAAAAATGGGAGAAGAATAACATTGTTGCGTGTAGGTTTAGTGGCTCAGGTGGATACAGGATCCATGAGAGTTACCAATTGAGCACATTTTTCCCTATTTCTAATGGCAGAATAACTGTGATTTTGAAGCAAGTTGGAGACGATTGTAAATCACTCAAGGATGCGCTTGCGCTTATTCAAACTTTTCCTGATGAAGTTTCTAAGGTTGCAAGGAAAATATTTGGTAGTGATGTTGCGAGCACAAATTTTAAAGTAAGGTTATGGAAAATTGACGCAGTACTGATAGATGATAAACGCTACGACAGAAATGATTACATTGAAAAGAACTAATAAAGAGGATGTTACTATGACATGGCAAGAGCAACTAAATGAACTGGAACTGAAGTATTATGACAATCTTGATGCCTTCTGGCGAATGCTTTTCACAGGATGCGTTGGTTTTGTTGCGTTGGTCGTCCCACTTATACTGAAGGCCGAAATAGCAAACCCGACAATGGTGTGGATGAAGTACAGCATCGGCTTTGTAATCGCCGCGTGCATTTTTCTAGTTGTGCCGATGTTTAGGTACCCATTGATAATCAAGCGCATTAGGGAAGATGGAATCAAATGTCATGGGCAAGGCGAAAGCAAGCAAACGTACTTCAATGCAACGATGTGGGTGTTTATAGGGCTATTCTTTGCCTCCATAATCGCGGCTCTCGTTTTGCTTGGCATGGCGTTATGGTGGTCAGTTTGAATTTAACCATCAAAGTCGTTAATTCAGGATAACCGAGGAGGAATAATCATGGGGGAAGGAAACAAAAAAGCGAAGGTGAATACACCGACCCCGAGCTGGGAAATGCGTAGGCGAATCTTCGAGTTTTTCAAGAAGCATGGCGCACCATGCATGAGGGATGAGCCGCTAAGAGGGGAAGGGAATAATCACAACTATGTGACCCTGCTTACGGGGCGGAAGTTCAACATTGCAATACTCCTTTCAGACTCTTGTGGGCTTTGGACATACATATTCTCGCGTGATCCAGACGGCAACTTGGATAGGCGGATTCTTGCCAACATCGACAGGAATAATCCACCAGCAGGGGCGAGGTTTGTTGATTGCAGTAATGGTCCCGGGCGTGGTATTAAAACTCGCAATGTCTGCAAGCTGGAGCGTGATATTGACTGGCGGACACTCCGCGACAAGGATATCGAAACCTTGCTGGGCGACTACAATTGGTTCATCGAACAACTTCGTCGTATTGACGTACTCGAAAGGGGCGTGACAAAATGAAGCTTAAGATAATTGTAGCTATAGCGTTTGCCCTGGCGCTTGTCGGCGGTGTGGGCACTTGTTTGTTGGCGGACATTTGTAACATTGTGATATGTATTTGTGGTGTTCTTTGCCTTACAAGAAGCGTGAGGGAAGAATGCAAGGCGACATTGAGAGGAGCGAAATGATGGAAACTGTTAAAGCAAAATTCTGTAGCCAGTGCGGGAATAGACTTCCTGCGAATGTGGTGTTCTGTCCTGCTTGCGGAGGCAAACTGAAGAATGATGATCCGGGCGTTGTCCTTGAGGCGCAAATCGTTGATCAGGAATATGGCGAGAAAGATGAGTGTGCAACGAAAGTGCCTGACGAAGTGGATGCGTCCGATGTCTCGGGCTCGCATACAACGAAAGGTGAAGAACTGTTTGGCTTCTTGAAGAAATTGCTTTGGACAGGAGTAGCTTTGGAGGCACTTGTCGAGTTGAGCGAGATTGCGAATGACGTCAGTTTTAGGCATATAGTCACCTCAATATTGTCTCTTTGGCTTTCTATATGGCTTGCGTCGTCTGTTTGTTCCAAAAAGAATTGGGCGAGGGTAGCAAATATTGTCTTTACCATCGGAGGCGTGATAGGTATGGTACTGTGCGGCGTTTTATTGACGCTGGATAGTCTTTTAGATGAGGTGTCGATTTACGAACTTTTGGCGTTTGCCGTTAGTATCAGCTGTACCGTGATTCTTTTCAATAAGCATGTGAAAGGACTCTTTAAGCAACATCCAGATACGGTGTCTGATAAATACATGCGCACCTTTTTCTGGATACTGTGCACTATTTATGTTGTGACTCGGTTGTTAGCTGCTTCCACAACTCCAGAACAGCAACTATCAGAAGAGGATAGTCAAGAAGAAGCAGAAGAAAGCCTAGAAGAAGCAGAGAAAGATTTTATCACTTGTCTTGATGAAGCGGCCGCAGGTTCATTGACGGCAAAGCAAAGGCAAGAGTTGATTGAGGGTATAATGGACAACTTGGCGGAAGATAGAGATAACGCAACTGACGACGGCAAAACGGACAAGACAGTTGTGGAGATGGCAGCCAAAGCATTGCTTGATGATTACATATTGGCATATAAGAAAATACTTGGAAAGCAAGGAAACAAAAAGTACATATCGTTTGATGATATAAAGTCGGAACTCCCGGAGCCTCCATTGTCCGTATCGGTTCGAGTGGGGATGCTTAGTGTATATGTCGTTCAAGTTCGAAATGAATCCGACAGGACTAAACATGTAAGAGTATTTATCTATAACGGAAATAACTATGACAGTATAGTGGGTAAGCATATTAAGCCTGCCGAAACGGAAGATTTCGGGTATCTTGAGTTTGAAAACGACTGGAAACCCAAGGCCGGGGACAAAGGATTTGTTCGCGTAAGCGGGTACAATGCACTATTGTATTTTGAGCTTTTGGAAGATGCGCGCTTTAGAACTGGAATTTGCAGGATTCTGCCTTCTGATTGTCCTTTGAAGTTGAAGAAAGAATTTCTTAGTGCGATTCAATAATTCTTTGCCTTACAAGAAGCGTGAGGGAAGAATGCAAGGCGACATTGAAAGGAGCGAAATGATGGAAACTGTTAAAGCAAAGTTCTGTAGCCAGTGCGGGAATAGTCTTCCTGCGAATGCGGTTTTCTGTCCGGCTTGTGGAGCTAAGATTGCTCCAACAGTTCCGCTGGATGAGCCCGCGCCGCCACGCGAGCCCTGTGCAACATCGGATGTACGGACTGCGGCTTCGCCAACTGGCGATGTAGGCCAACGGTCCGTTCAAGCAGATCAAACGCAGGGCGAACATCTTTCGGCGTCCACTTCTCAAACGGCAACACCTTTTAACAGTAAACCATCAAAAGCTGAAGCTTCGTACCAAAGTCCGTTTTATCGGTTCTGTAGAATTGCTTCTCATATTTGTTTCGTCTCTTTCTTGATTTTGCTGTTCATTCCTTTTATTATGGTTTGGACGACGGCGCGTGAATTAAAAACCAGTGAACGCCCACCGATTGAACTGCTCCGCCGACCGGCTCTTTTCGGAGATCATGTTCTGATAATACGTAACATGTCCGCAACAAAAGCATTGAGAGGCGACATTCGCTTTGAAGGCGATCGGTGGCAGCAAGGATGGTTGCCTTTCTTGATTCCTGCTAACGAGGAGCAGGAGCTGGGGATAGTGCAGCTGAAGGGTTATAAGATACAGGCGAATGATGAAGGTGAAATTAGAATCAGCGGGTATGCGCCATGGAGTCTCAGATTCATTTTAGATGCAGAATGGGGCAATGCATATGAATGGCTCTACAATGGGGAAACTATTGACGACTATTCTGATCCCGGCGAAGCAACTTCACTGTGCTTGCTGCTGGCGATAATCCTAGCTGTTATGGTATTTGTGTTTGCAGTGTTGGGACGTATCGCACGTGTAAAGCAGAAATCTGATGCCGCATCCTGTCCTGAATGCGGGGGCAAGGGCGACGGCTCCCCAGCTTCGGCTGGCGGACAGGTGTCCGAGGCCGCGCAACATATGGACGAGGAATCGTCGCTCTCCGGTTGAGAGATGGTGGTCGAAGCGACGAAAGTCAGCGGTGAGGTTGCTGTGAAGCCTGCGGGTGATGTTTCAAAGACTTAAGTAACGAAAGGAAAGGTGTAAATATGGAAACTAACAACCGCCCAAAGTTCTGTAGCCAATGTGGCAATGGTTTGCCACCGAACGCCGCGTTCTGCCCTAAATGCGGGTCGAAGATTGAGTTTGCCAGCCAAGCTACGGCGTCGGTCCCTTCTGTAGACGAGGGTGCCTTTGCTAATAATAGCGCGCCTGACACCGAGCTGAAGCGTGGGAGATCTTTAGATAAAAGCGAGAATGTTGCGTCGCGTTCAGATCAACATATTTCATCTTCGACCAAGAGACGTTTCTCGTTTATTGGAATTGTTATAATATTTATATTGGTAGCATTGGCTGTTCATATCATCAGTAACATTTTGGGGTCAATCATGGGACAGGTAAATCAACATAGAAGAGAAGGGAGGAGGAATGCTGCTGCGGCATCGGCACTCTCAGATGCAGAAAGAGATTGTGCCATAGACGCCCTTAAAGCTATTAATGAAGATGCGCTTAGACGACTGGGAGAAGATTGAGTCTTCGGGCGAGATGGGGTATTGTTAACGTTGTTCGCAGAAAATGGCGTACCAAGGATACAATATTTTGGCCTGGACAAGCACGAACACCGCGACGATTCCACGCGTTGTGAGTGGTGCGGTTCGGCGAGCTATGGGGCGGGGTGCCACCATTCGCCCACAAGCAAGCACCGCCACGGGCCTGGCGACGGCAAGTGCATCTGGTGCGGATCGAAGTCCACCGGCGCCGGATGCCACCACAGCCCGACCGGAAAGCATGTGAAGTAGGGGTCGCAAGTCGTGTCCGTGTGGCATGTGAGTTGGAAATAACCACAGATGTACACGAGCGGCGGTGGAACGCCGCCCCTACCAGGAATTGCGCAAGCGTAAGCGCCGCGCGTCTGCGTTGGTCTGTGGTTCAAAACACCGCGCCAAAGCAGGCGGGGTGCAGGGATTCTAAAGGCTGGCCGCCCATGCGCCGAAGAAGCTCTGCTTCGGAGGGCAGATTCGGCGAAGTCGAACCCGAAGGGTGCGCAAGCATCCGCGTGGTCGGCCCCTACTTTGCGGACGCGATGGGGCACGTCCCTCCCGGTTTCGCCGCCAGGATGGCGGCGTTCCCAGTTAGTGCACTGCCAAGATGCCGCGTCTCCATGGGGAGTGGCGCCTCCGTGTTGGTCTGTGGTTTAGAACACGGTGCCGGCGTGCATGAAATCCGGAAGATTGCGGTGGATGATGCCGTTGCGCTGCTGGATGGGAGCGTTGCGCGTGAGGATGTACTTGGGGTAGTTGTCGCGAAATGGCAAGTTAAGGGGGTAAAATTCGAAAGGTTGTTGAAAAATACCCCCTTAACCCACAAATTTATGTCTCGTTGGACTTGTGGATGCGCTTTTGCGCTGGTCTGTGGTTCGGGAAATAACCACGGACTTACACGGACGGGCTTCGCGCGGCCCCTTGCGGCCCCTTCGGGGCTCGGGCTTCGCCCTCGGGCGACCCGACCGCTTTGCGGCGGGCGCATCTCCGCTCGCCATAATTCGGAATGGCGCAAGCGTAAGCGCCGCTGGGTGGTATCATTGGCGCAGTATCCATTCGCAGAAAAAGGGGCTGCCGAAGCGGTATTCCCCGTCGTAGTTGTAGATCATGTTCTCTCGTTCAAGTTTGGCGACGGCCTTTTTGACGGATGCGGCGTTGAAGACCTGTGCCGCTTCGAGGAAGGCGCCGGAGAGTATCTCCCTGCCGCCGCGGACGGCTATGGTGCGGAGAACGCGCGTTTGCTGCGCGGTAAGGGGTGTTATGCCAAAAGGCGTTGTGCTAAAAGGTATTATACCATTTGGCACAATAAAGAAGACGTATCAGATTTTGCCGAGCGTAAGCGAGGCATGTCCGTGTTGGTCTGTGGTTTAAATAATCACGGACGTACAGAGACGGGCTTCGCGCGGTTTTCGGCGTGCGCGATGCGCTCGCCTTCTTCCATGGCGGCAATGGTGAGAGCGGCAGGTGATTCAGTCATAATGCCCCTTGCATTGCAGGATTTCGAGTGCGTTTTCATCGGGCGTGAGCGCGCTGATGCGGAAGACGATGCGGTCTGCCTGGTTGATGCGTACGCTCCACCATCCGCTGAGATTGCCGCGAAGCGGTTCGGGATTGCCGATGCAGGACGTACCGTTGCGGTCTATGCTTTGGAGAAGCAAGTTGATGCGCTTGAGTGTTTTGGCGTCTTCTCTCTGCCAGGCAACATACTCATCCCATGCACTTTCGTGCCATATCTTACGCATGGACCGGCTCCTCGGCGTCAAGCAGTTCATGCTCTGCGATGTTTCGGCGGGCGTCCATGTCGCGGGCGCGGCGCTCAAGTTCACGCATGTTGCTGTCGGAGTAGAAGGGGTCGCCCACTACTTCAAAAGGCAACTTGCCACGTTGGAGGGACTGCTGAATGAATACCGTAATCGCCACGGACATGTTCATGCCCATGCTCTTGAAAAGGCGCTCGCCGTCATTCTTGAGTTGTTCATCTATTCGGAAACTAACCTGTGACATACTCTTCTCCTTGCTTGAAAACGACATAAATTGTATCACATTTGCTTGTCAACGTCAAGCAGGCGAAGCGAAAAACATGATTTAGAAAGGAAAAAGCGATGAAAAGAAAGATTATGGCGCTTGGCGCGGTGCTGGTCTGGGTGTGTGGCGTCTTTGGCGCGACACACGAGGGCGTGCAGCTGTGGGAGAACGGTTCACTGTGGGCCAAGACCAACGTCGGCGCGTCCACGGAGAGCGGCTTCAGCGCGTTCGTCGCCGGCAAGCGGTAGGGAGGGTAGCCATAATTCACGATTGATGCGCGGTTCGTAATCGTATGATACGAAACGCGCGGGACGGAAGTGGTATAATCTCCAGCGTATGAAACAGTATATCTGCAACATCTGGTGGTGGCGCCGCGCTCTCGGAGCGTGGTGACGCCGTGCATTGCAGATGTCTTGCCGAGCGGCCCCGCTTCGAACGAAGCAGGGCCGTTTTGCATATAGGGAAGTTTCAAAACAAAAAAGGAGAAATCCGAAATGCTGAAGATTCTTACGAAGGAGGAGTTCGAGCGGCGCACCGCGGACGGCGCGCGCACTCCGGTGTTCCGCGAATACCTCGCGGACCGCGAGACGCCCGTCTCGGTGCTGACGCGCGTGGCCGACGCGCCGGGAGACGTGTTCCTGCTGGAGAGCGTGTACAACGGGGAGCGCAAGGGACGCTACTCCTACCTCGGACTCGGCGCGGCGGATGCGCCGCGCGCCGGCGGAAGGTTCGTCCGCGCGCCGGAGCTTCCGTCGTTCCAGGGCGGGAAGGTCGGATACTTCGCGTACGAGTCGATATCCGACTTCGAGCCGCGCGTCCCGCGCCGCCACGAGGAGGGCACTCCGCCTTCCGCGTTCGTCGAGGTCGAGTCGTTCCTCGTGTTCGACTCCGTGAGGAGCACGGTGACGATCGCGAGGGTCGCGTCCGCGGGTGAGTACGACGCCGCGATGGCGGAGATCGCCGCTCTCGCCGAGCGCCTTCTCTCCGCCGAGTCGATCGAGCGCTACGTGAAGGAGCGCGGCACATCCGCCGCGCCGTTCCTCGGGGAGTTCCGCCCCGAGATGACGAAGGACGAGTTCTGCGCGATCGTCGAGCGCTGCAAGGAGGCGATACGCGCGGGCGAGGTGATCCAGGTCGTCCCGTCGCAGAAGTTCGTCGCGGAGACGAACCTCTCGGGGCTCGCCCTCTACCGCGCGCTCAGGATCGTGAACCCCTCGCCGTACAACTTCTTCCTGCGAGTCGGCGAAAAGACGCTCGTCGGCTCCTCGCCCGAGGAGCTCGTGAGGCTCGAGGGCGGCATCGGATCGATCGCGCCGATCGCCGGGACGCGTCCGCGCGGCGCGACGCCGTCCGAGGACCGCGCGCTCGAGGAGGAGCTCGTCGCGGACCCGAAGGAGCGCGCAGAGCACATGATGCTCGTCGACCTCGCGCGCAACGACCTCGGCCGCGTCTCGAAGACGGGGAGCGTCCGCGTCGAGGGACTCGCCCACGTCGAGCGCTACTCGCACGTGATGCACCTCGTGTCGAACGTGTACGGAGAGCTCGATTCGGAGAGGGCGGACGCGATGGGGCTCTTCCGCGCGGCGTTCCCCGCGGGCACACTCACCGGTGCGCCGAAGATTCGCGCGATGGAGCTGCTCGCGGAGTTCGAGAAGTCCCCGCGCGGAGTGTACGGAGGCGCCGCGGGCTACTTCAGCAACACAGGCGACATGAACTTCGCGATAGTGATCCGCACGATGGTCTTGGAGCGCGGAACGCTCACGATGCGCGCGGGCGCTGGAATCGTCGCTGATTCCGATCCCGAGAAGGAATACATGGAGACCGTAAACAAGTCAAAGGCGATCTTCGAGGCCGCCAGATTCGCAAAGGAGCTCGCATGACACTCGTCATAGACAACTACGACTCGTTCACGTTCAACCTCGTCCAGGCGATCGAGGGGCTCGGCGTGGAGACGAAGGTCGTGAGGAACGACAAGATCGACGTCGCGGGAATCGCGGCGATGAATCCGGACAGGCTCGTGATCTCGCCCGGACCCGGCAATCCCGATTCCGCGGGCGTCTCGCTCGCGGCGGTGAAGGCGTTCGCGGGGAAGGTCCCGATCCTCGGCGTGTGCCTCGGACACCAGACCGTCGCGCAGGCGTTCGGCGGGAGGATTGTGCCGGCGAAGAGCCTCATGCATGGAAAGACGAGCAGGGTGCGACACGACGGGAAGGGCATCTTCGCCGACGTGCCGCAGGGCTTCGAGGCGATGCGCTACCACTCGCTCGCAGTCGAGCGCGCGACGCTGCCGGACTGCCTCGAGATCTCCGCGGAGACGGACGACGGAGAGATAATGGCGCTCAGGCACAAGACGCTTCCAATCGAGACGGTGCAGTACCATCCCGAGTCCATCGGGACGCCCGAGGGCGTCTTCCAGCTGCGTAACTTCTTCGGACTCGGCGAGGGCTCGAAGTCTCCGGCGGAGACCGTGGCGTACCACGAGTTCCGCGGCATCCTCCGCGGCGACTACACGGAGCGCGAGCTTTCCGCGCTGCTTACGCTCGGACGCGAAGACGCAGTCTCGCCGGACCGACTCCTCGGCGCTGCGCGCGCGATGCGCGACGCGATGGCGAAGATCGACCTCGGCGAGTGCTCGGACGCCGTCGATCTCGTGGGAACTGGCGGAGACGGACACCCAACGATCAACATCTCGACGACCGCTGCGTTCGTCGCGGCGGGCGCGGGAGTGAGGATCGCAAAGCACGGCAACGTCGCGGCGACGTCGAAGAGCGGTGCGGCGGACGTGCTGCGCGCGCTCGGGGCGGACCTTTCGCTTCCGCCCGCACGGGTGCGCGAGTCGTTCGACAGGACAGGCGTCGCGTTCCTCTTCGCGCAGCGCTACCATGCGGGAATGCGCTTCGCGGCGAACGTCAGGAGGTACCTCGGGTTCAAGACGCTCTTCAACCTGCTCGGTCCGCTCACCAACCCGGCGGGAGTCGTGCGGCACGCGATCGGCGTGTACGATCCGAAGGTGGTCCCTGTCATCGCGCAGACGCTCCTGCGGCTCGGATGCCGCCGCGCGCTCGTGTTCTCGGGCGTCGACGGAATGGACGAGATATCGCCAGTCGGCGTCACGCTCGTCGCAGAGGTTAGGGACGGAGAGGTGAAGACCGGGATCTTCGACGGAGGGAAGGTCGCGGGACTCGGCGCCGGCGCATCGTTGGACGAGCTTGCGGGAGGCAACGCCCAGGAGAACGCGGCGATACTGCGCGCGACGCTCAGGGGAGAGGTCCGCGGCGTTTGCCGCGCTGCGGTGCTGCTCAACGCAGCGGCCGCGATAGTCGCGGGCGAAAAGGCGGATACGCTCGAGGAAGGGTACAGACTTGCGGAGGAGTCGATCGACTCCGGCCGCGCACTTGAAAAACTGGAGGAGTTCGTGTCATGCAATTCAAGGAATCGCTGAAGAAGCCGGGAACGCGCATCATCGCGGAGTTCAAGAGGGCGTCGCCGTCTCTTGGCGACATAGACGTCGCGGCGGATCCCGCCGAGAGGGCGCGGATGTACGAGGAGGGAGGCGCCGCGGCGATGTCCGTCCTCTGCGAGGGCCCGCGCTTCAAGGGGAGCCCGGACGACCTCAGGCGCGCGAAGGGCGCGGCGGAGATTCCGCTCCTCGCGAAGGACTTCATCTCGACGAAGGAACGCCTCGCTGAGGTCCGCTCGGCGGGCGCGAGCGCGGCGCTGCTGATAGTGCGGTATCTCGGCGACGCGCTTCTCGCCGAGCTCCTCGCGGAGACGCGCGCGCTCGGGATGGACGCGCTCGTCGAGGCACACACGGCGGAGGAGATCGCGAGGGCTGTGAAGGTCGGGGCGGACATAATCGGCGTCAACTGCCGCGACCTCGAGACGCTTTCCGTCGACCTTTCGGTGTCGGAGCGGCTTCTCGGGGAGATTCCCGGGGGGATTGTGCGCGTTGCCGAAAGCGGTGTGCGCACGCGCGCCGACATCGAGCGCCTCGCCGCCGCCGGCGCGGACGCCTTTCTCATCGGCACCACGCTCATGAAGTCGTCCGATCCAGTCGCACAGCTCCGCGCGCTCAGAGGCTCGGAGTTCTTAAAGTAAAAGTACTGCAGTTAGAGGGGGGATTATTCATGAACGTATTTGCGACGGCGGTGGTTTCAGTGTTTGCGGCGGCGGGGCTCCAGGCGGCGCCGACACTCGAGGAGGGTTTTGCGAATCCGCCGGATTCCGCGAAGCCGCACACATGGTACCACATGATGAACGGCAACGTCACGAAGGAGGGCATCACCTGCGACTTCGAGGCGCTCGCGAGGGTCGGCATCGGCGGAGTGCAGATGTTCGACGCGGGATGCGACATCCCGCCCGGTCCGCTCAAGTTCAACTCGGACGAATGGTTCGACATGTTCCGCCACGCGCAGAAGGAGGCGAAGCGGCTCGGACTCGAGATATGCATCCCCAACTGCTCCGGATGGTCTAGCTCGGGCGGTCCGTGGAACCCTCCCGCCAATGCGATGAAGGTAGTCGTCTTCACCGAGACGACCGCCAAGGGTCCGTCGAGTTTCTCCGGGAAGCTCCCGCGCACGTCCGACGACCACGGCTTCTACGACGACATCGCCGTTCTCGCCTATCCGACGCCGAAGCTGGGCGCGAAGCTTGACCGCCTCGACAACAAGACGTTCCGCGAGCGCGGGGACACGTGGCACGTTTCGCCGGAGTTCCCGAAGGACCAGCTCGTCGCGCGCGGAAGCGAAATCGACATCACGGAGAGGATGGCGAAGGACGGCTCGCTCGAGTGGGACGTCCCGGAAGGGGACTGGACTATTCTCCGCATAGGTTATATCTGCAACGGGCGCTGCAACCACCCCGCGTCCGAGAAGGGACGTGGACTCGAGGTGGACAAGCTTTCCGCCTCCGCGATGGACTACCACTTCGACCAGTACGTGACGCGCCTCTGCCGCGACCTCGGCATCACCGCGCAGACCGACAACTCGACTGGATTCAACAACATCCTGGTCGATTCGTACGAAGTCGGATGCCAGAACTGGACGCAGGGGCTCGACGCCGAATTCGAGCGGCGCATGGGCTACTCGCCGCGTCCGTACCTCCCCGTCTTCGCCGGATGCGTCGTAGGCTCGGCGGACGAGAGCGAGCGCTTCCTCGAGGACTTCCGCCGCGTCGTCGCCGATCTCTTCGCGGAGAACTACGCCGGGAGGCTCAC
>Ga0129306_1000909_pt1 | contig 39599 bp, 37 predicted proteins | sample P827metagenome_FD_94438 | JGI IMG/M metagenome (GOLD analysis project Ga0129306, IMG submission 94438) | Capybara group fecal microbial communities from Wisconsin, USA - P827 metagenome | ecosystem: Host-associated > Mammals > Digestive system > Large intestine > Fecal | place: USA: Wisconsin... | reverse complement strand
TCAACGCTTCACCCCATACCTCGCGGTATGCAACGCATGACTCGGGGACCTTGTGGATTGCTGGTCCTTCAATGGTCGGGGACTTTCACCCCTTGATCTCTACCGGTCTCCCGGCGCACACTGAATATATATACAGTAGTTTTGCCAATTTTACCGGTCAATATCGGCTCCAGCTATCAATCGCCAGCACTGAAATAACTCCTTGATGTCAATAGGGGTCTTCTTCAGCGCCAGCGAACCGTTTGCTGCTTTTGCGCGCAGCCCGCCCGCCGCGCGAGGTGGTAGATGCGCAGCGCCGCGGCATTCGCTTGACACTGTACATTAATACAGTAAAACTATCGCCCGCGATCAGCATACAGAGGACAGAAGATGTTTGTGGAACTGATTTATGACAAGCGCAATTTTGCCGGGCTGCCGGGCGCCAGAGAGGCCATTCTTAACGAGCTGACCAAACGCATGCAGCGCATTTTCCCGGAGGCGGAAGTGCGGGTGAAGCCGATGATGACGCTGCCGGCGATCAACACCGACGCCAGCAAGCATGAAAAAGAGCTGATCAGCCGCACGGTGCAGGAGATGTTTGAAGAGGCGGATATGTGGCTCACTGAAGAGTGATCCCGCCCGTCAGTCGCGGCGACCACCTCTTTAAGAGCTTTCCCGGATGTGGCAGAGCCGCGGGCAACAGTACAATAGCGGCGGTTGCAGACTGGCAATGCAACCTTCGCTCACCTGCTGGCTCTTGCATACGGCCAGCAGGTGAGCCTTACCTGTCTCCCCTCATCGCCTCACAGCATCTCCGGTAGCGCCGCTATAATTCTATCCACTAGCCCGCGATGCTGATGGACCTTCCCGCATTTAACAATGATCTGCCTGGCGTTGTCATAGCCCGGGGCCCACAGCCGGTTATTAAGCAGAACGTCCTTATAGACCGCGATCAGCGGTTTGTTCCACGCCGCCGCCATGTGCACCACCGAGGTGTCCGGGGAGATAATCAGCTCCGCCTGGGCGATCAGCGCCATCGCATGGTGTAACGTGTTAAATGGGTTAATCACCACCTCCGGCGGCAGCGGGATGCGGATCTCGCGCCGGTGATCGAGCAGAATAACCGCGCTCCCCGGATGGCGGGCCAGCAGTTTGTCGAGCAGTTCCGCCAGCTGCGTCTGCGAGAGACTGCGGTCGGCATGGCCGGCAAAAATATTAATCACCACCGCTTTTCCGCTTAGCGACGCCAGATACTGCGCCACCTCCTGCATAATCGGCCCGGGCACCGCCAGGTCGTAAGCGTCCAGCCCGCGGGTGTACAGTTGGAGATAATCGGCGATCAGCTCGAACGTTTTCGTCACGTGCCAGCGCTGGCAGTCAAAATCAAAAGAGTGGGAGTAGTGCTTAATCGATGGCCATTTATTAAACCCGAGCACTGATTTGGCTTTTATTTGTCGGAAAAGCCGCAGGCGATGCACGGGAATATCGAACAGCGAAGGGTCAATAATAATATCGTACTTATTATTAGCCAGTTCATTAATAACGTCGCGAGGAACGTTATGATTAAATTTACGCAAAAAATCAGCGGACGTGACCGGGTCAGCTTCATAAATATGGCGGATCCGCGGGTTATAACGCATCACCTGGCTGTTAGAGGTCGTCAGCAAAAAATCAACGATATAGCCTGACTGATGCAGGCATTTCACCAGCGCGGAATCCACCACTACATCGCCGACCGCCCCCTCATTGCGCATCAACAGGACGGTTTTCGCAGACGACAAATCTACCGGCTGACGGCGTCGGCGATCCCAGAGCGCTTTCGCCACCCCCACCCGCAGGGCATTACGTACTTTCTTAGTAAAGTAATTCCGCCGTCTGTTGAGCTCCCTTATTTTATTAAATTTCTTGCGTGGGGAACCCTGCATGGTTGCATCGTGCATCATCCTAACCTCATTACGGCAATTATTAATATTCTGTGTCGTCCGATAGAGACTGAGCGAAATAAAAAAAGTTCGATTGAAAATGAAAATCATTCTTTTTTTTATTTACAAAACTCATCTGCGCCTGCGGGATTGCACCACAGCACTGTGAAGTAATAATGAGCGAATGGTGAATTTCCCGGCCCACCGTTGGCAGGCCGGCGCAACAGCGCTAAGCTGGCTGCTTTATGATGTCAGGAGGACGCTATGCTTGAAGCAGTAGAAGGTAATATCCACCAGCGGCTGTGCGCGCTGCTCGACGAGCACCGGGCCCGCTACCGGGTGATGGCGCACGAGGCGGTCGGTCAGTGCGAAGCCGTCTCGGCAATCCGCGGCACCGCGCTTGGCCAGGGCGCGAAAGCGTTAGTCTGTAAAGTGAAAGGAAACGGCGTCAACCAGCATGTGCTGGCGATCCTCGCCGCCGATCGGCAGGCCGATCTCGCCAGCCTGGCCCGGCATATCGGCGGCAGCAAAGCCTCGCTGGCCAGCCCGGCGGAGGTGGATGCCCTCACCGCCTGCGTGTTCGGCGCCATTCCCCCCTTCAGTTTCCATCCGGCGCTGCGGCTGGTGGCGGACCCGCTGCTGTTTGAACGCTTTCCACAAATCGCCTTTAACGCCGGGCGCCTGGACCGGTCGATCATTCTCGACACCGAAGACTATTTACATATCGCCCGACCAGAGATCGCGAACTTTCGCCGTCTTAGCTAACCGGGCATCCGCCCAGATTTCCGCCGCATGGCGTAAAAATCCTGTTTATTCACGCCACGATGCGTAGAGTAAGCGGGATATTTTTGGCATTCTTATTTTGGCAAGGACCTCTGTACATGTTTGATACCACCCTGTTGATCCTGCTGGGTCTGGCGGCGCTCGGCTTTATCAGTCATAACACCACCGTGGCGATCTCCATCCTCGTGCTGATTATCGTGCGCGTCACGCCGCTGAACGCCTTCTTTCCCTGGGTTGAGAAACAGGGACTGACCGTCGGGATCATTATTCTGACCATCGGCGTGATGGCGCCTATCGCCAGCGGCACGCTGCCGCCCTCGACGCTGATCCACTCCTTTATGAACTGGAAATCGCTGCTGGCGATTGCGGTCGGGGTGTTTGTTTCGTGGCTCGGCGGGCGCGGCGTCTCCCTGATGGGCTCCCAGCCGCATCTGGTGGCCGGGCTGCTGGTCGGTACAGTACTCGGCGTCGCCCTGTTTCGCGGCGTCCCGGTCGGGCCGCTGATTGCCGCCGGGATCATCTCATTGTTTATTGGGAAGTCGTAGCCAGGCTACCGTGATAGCGGCCCGGTGTCTGCCCGAGCCCTTTTTTAAACATGGTGATGAAGGCGGTGGTGGAATCGTAGCCCAGCGCCTGAGCCGTCTGCTGCACCGTCTGCCCGCGGATCAGCAGCTGCAGCGCGAGGATCAGCTGCAGCTGATGGCGCCAGCGGCGAAAGCTCAGCCCCGTTTCGCGCACTACCAGGCGGGCCAGATTCCGCTCGCTCATCGCAAACACCGCCGCCCACTGGCTCAGGGTCTGCCAGCGCGCCGGATCCTCAGCCATCATCGTCACCATTTGACGAATTTTCGGGTGGTTTGATACCGGCAGCTGCAGGTGCTCCTGCGGCTGGCGGGGCAGCTCATCAAACAGAACCTGCACCAGCCGGGCCGTGGCGGGGGCGGCCAGCGACTCTCCGCCGCGCTCCGCCAGAGTAAGGATCAGCTCTCGCACCAGCGGGGAAATCTTTAACGTACAGCAGCGATCCGGCATCGGCGCGGCGCCCGGCTCGATGAACAGGAAGCATACCTGGGCGCCGGGGGTAGCGCGGTTACTGTGGGACAGCTGCCCCGGAACCCACACCGCATACTGCGGCGGCACCATCCACATTGCGTTCTCCACCTCGCAGGTCAAGGCGCCGTGCAGGGCAAGGATCAGCTGCCCCTTACGGTGGGAATGCGCCGGAATATACTGCTCCGCCTCCACCACCCGGATACGAAAGGCAATGGCCGATTCGTGGCCACTGTCCGGTTCATAGCCATCCAGCCCCAGTCCAATCATCATATTGTCCGATATTAGCGATAATCTGTCATTTTAGCTTGATTTAAACGAGGGACAAAGCCGCTATCGTAACCCCCCTCGTTAGTTACCTTGAGAATGATATGTCTTCTGTGATCTCCTCTACCGGCCGCCGCCCCGCGCTGCTGATTGCCGGTATCCTGCTCATCGCCACCACCCTGCGCGTGGTCTTTACCGGCGCGGCGCCGCTGCTGGACGCGATTCGTAGCGACTATGGCCTGACCACCGCGCAGACCGGGCTGCTCACTACCCTGCCGCTGCTGGCCTTTGGCCTTGTCTCGCCGCTGGCGGCAGGGGTTGCCCGCCGGTTCGGCATGGAACGCAGCCTGCTGCTGGCGATGCTGCTGATCTGCGCCGGCATTGCCCTGCGCTCCCTGCCCTCCGCTGCGCTGCTGTTTATCGGCACGGCGGTAATCGGCTGCGGCATTGCGCTGGGTAACGTGCTGCTGCCCGGGCTGATTAAACGGGATTTCTCGCAGCATGTCGCGCGGATGACCGGCGCCTATTCCCTGACGATGGGCGGCGCGGCGGCGCTTGGTTCGGCGCTGGTGGTCCCCGTGGCGATGGCCGGATTCGGCTGGCGCGGGGCGCTGCTGCTGCTGATGGTCTTCCCGCTACTGGCGCTCCTCAGCTGGCTGCCGCAGTCCCGGCGCCGGGCGGAGACGCCATTGACCGGCTCAGGCGCTATGCATAACCGGGGGATCTGGCGGTCGGCGCTGGCCTGGCAGGTGACGCTGTTCCTCGGCATCAACTCGCTGGTCTATTACGTGATTATCGGCTGGCTGCCGTCGATTCTGCAGAGTATGGGCTATAGCGAAGCGCAGGCCGGCTCGCTGCATGGCCTGCTGCAGCTGGCGACCGCCGCGCCCGGCCTGGCGATACCGCTGATCCTGCATCGGCTGCGCGACCAGCGCGGGATCGCGGTGCTGGTCGCCCTGATGTGCGCCATCAGCGCCGCCGGGCTGTGGCTGTTGCCTGAGCTGGCGATCGGCTGGACGCTGCTGTTCGGCTTTGGCTCCGGAGCCACTATGATCCTCGGCCTGACGTTTATCGGCCTGCGCGCCAGCTCGGCGCATCAGGCCGCGGCGCTGTCAGGGATGGCGCAGAGCGTCGGCTATCTGCTGGCCGCCTGCGGGCCGCCGCTGATGGGCAGGATCCATGATGCCAATGGCGACTGGCATATTCCGCTGCTGGCGGTGGCGCTGATTTCGCTGGTGATGGCGGTCTGCGGCGCGCTCGCCGGACGTGACCGGGAAATTCACCCCTGAAGATGACCGGCAGCGCCCGCTGCCGGTGGAATTATTGTGCCGCGGCGCGGAGAAACGCCTGCACCAGCGGCGCGGGACGCCCGTCCAGCGCGTGACGCTCATGCTGGAACAAGGTGGCGACAAAAACGGGTGCGTCACCAGCTCGACGGCGCGGATCTCACCCTCTTCATCCCAGCCGGTGACGCGCAGATCGCCCTGCTCCAGCTCCGCCGCAAACGCGCTGCTCACGCCGTACCGGCAGTGGTAGCCCTCTTCAATGCTCTCCCGGCCATAGGCGCGGGCAATCAGCGTATTCGCCCGCAGCTCGACGACGGCAGAGGTCTCCACCAGCGAGCAGCTGAGGGGAGCGATCACCATCCGCCCTTCGCTGTCGGTTTCCGCATGTCCGGCGTCCTGCCAGCCGAGCACGTTGCGGGCGTATTCAATCACCGCGTGCTGAAAGCCGCCGCAGGTGCCGAGGAAAGGAATGCTGTTTTCCCGGGCATAGCGGATCGCGGTAAACGCGCCTTCCGGGTGACGATACGGGCTGCCGGGAACGACCCAGATGGCATCGTACTCCGCCAGCGCCTCGCCGGAGGCGATCGACGGGGTGGCGAGCCAGTCATATTTCACCGGCTGCTCCAGCACGGCGGCGGCATCGTCTATCGCCAGGGGAATGGCCTGATGGGCAACAATATCGGGGTGATAATCGCCGACAAGGGCGAGGCGTAAAGGAGTTTTCATAGCAGGTTCCTTATGTCTGGACGAGACGGACAGCACAAGGCACGTCAGAATAGCGATCCCGCCTGTGGAACACAATCCTTATTTTCACCCCACCGCCGTGGCCGACGGGTGAGGTATACTGGAAAAAGCGCGTAAGGGAGAGAGAATGAAAAATAAGCTTTTGGTCAGCGCCTGCCTGATGGGATTCCAGGTGCGGTATAACGGTAGTGAGAAGGCACAGCTGGCGGCGACGCTGTCCCGCTGGCAGCAGGCGGGGCGGCTGGTGATCCACTGCCCGGAGCTGGCGGCCGGTCTGCCTACGCCCCGACTGCCGGCGGAGATCCTCGGCGGCACCGGCGGCGATGTGCTTGCCGGACGGGCGCGGATCGTGGAAAGCGACGGCCGCGACGTCACCGGACATTATCAGCTGGCCGCCTGGCTGGCGCTCAGCGCCGCCCGGGAAGCGGGCTGTCAGGCAGCGTTACTCACCGACGGCAGCCCTACCTGCGGCAGCCAGTTTGTCTATGACGGTTCCTTTCGCGGACGGCGCAAAGCGGGCGCCGGCGTGGCCGCCGACCTACTCCGCGCCCACGGCATCACGGTATTTTCCGACGGGCAAATCCCGCAGTTGCTCGCCTGGATGGCACAGAAGGAGCAGGATGATGATTCAGTGTAAACGGGTGTATGACCCGCAGGAAAGCAGCGACGGCTATCGGGTGCTGGTCGACCGTCTCTGGCCGCGGGGGATTAAAAAAGAGGCGCTGGCCTGTGATGAGTGGTGTAAGGAGTTAACGCCTTCCGCTGAGCTGCGCAAAGCCTTTCACGGCGAGGCGATCGATTTCGCCCACTTCAGCCAGCGCTATCGTCAGGAGCTCGACGCCCATCGCGAAACGGGCCTGCGGCTGGCGGCGCTGGCGCAACGCCAGCCGCTGACGCTGCTGTACGCCGCGAAGAACACCGAGCAGAATCATGCCCGGGTGCTGGCCGCCTGGCTGGCGGCCCTGCCGGTTACGATTTAGCCGGATGATCCCGGCGCCACAGCGCCCACTCGTCGAGAGTTTCGCCGCTGGGTAGTTTGCACTGGGTGCTGACGCCCTGCGGCGTTTGCACCGGCACCCGGGTGCCTCCTGATTGCTGACAGTATACCGCCGCGGGGTTGGGCATGCCGATGGTTTTCGTCGGCGCAGTGGGCTGCGGCTGGGCACAGCCGGCTAATAACAGTGGCAGAATAGCCAGTAGCTTTTTCATTGTTCCTCCCTTTCCTGAATGCCCGGGGATTTTAGCCTGAATCTCCACGTTTTCTCCATCTTGCCTGCACTTTTCCCCCGTAGAGTAGCCCTGTTCTCGAACTGACCAGAGAACAGATCATTCCATAATCAATGAGTTTTTCCCCGTCGCCCCCGACGGGGCTTTTTTTTGGGATTTAATAAATTGAAATAAAAGGATTTATTTCAAAAATGTCCACATATCGACCACATTGACAAGAATAGCCCCCTTTTCAGGGGGTTATTTTTATACCGCAAGACTAAGTTGACTGTTCCCGTAATGAGAAGCCGGGAAAGCGTCGCCGGGGATAAATCCTGGCGGCAAAGGATCTGCGCTGGTTGAGCGCTTCGTTACTCTGCGCTCTACGGTGTTAAGTGTCGTGAATGACTCGCTGCATTCAAGGTTCTGGCATTGATGGTATTGCCGGATGGTGAACTCGCTTAACCGGCGGCTGGTGCGGGTGCGGGCGTTTGCGCCGCAGTAGGGACAAACAAACATGATGATCTCCCATAGGGAGTTGAACTCACGCCTATTATGGCCGCTACTGTTCAGTTTCTGCAATCCAGTCGCTTATTTTCGCCTCAAGCTCCATTTTCGTGGTAAATCCGTTATCACCTATCACATGTTCCGCTCTGGCAATGATCCAATCCTGAGTATCGATTTCAGGCTTAAAGCCCGACACGTTCAGATGCATACCCGGATATAAATCGGCGCGGCCGCGCGCTAGGGTTATCGAAAACTGTGCCGCGCCTTTCTGGAGCTGTATCCATTTTGCCGCAGCTGCGCGCCTGGCCGCCGTTTCGTTCTGATAGGTTTTACGCAAAACATACACGTTACCTTCAGCGCCCTCCATGTAATCCCCCTCCGGCCGGCTGCTTTTCTCCTCAGGCTTTTTTCTGGCAGTATTTGTTTTGCGCTTAGTGACCTTGACCGGTTTTTTCTTGCCGAAATTAAGATCCAGCCAGTACGCCCGCACACCAGTGTAAGCATCACGATCGGCAATGCGGAACCTGTGACGATCTCCGCTGGCACGGGTTATCTCAGCCGATGGCAGCGCCCTACCAGATGCACTGACACCGCCCCCAGGCAGGATAAACAGCAGACAGCCATTTTTCACGGTGGCAATGGCCCCCAGCATCTCCGCCATGCGTGTTAAAAAAGACATGTCACTCTCTTCGGTCTGATCCGCATGGTCGATCTCAATGTCGATCAGGGCCTCGCTAATCATCGGCATCAGGTCATAACGCCGGGCTATGGCCGATACCACCCGCTCTACCGTCACATCATGCCAGGACACCTCCCGCCTGACGTTCATCTCTTCGCGAAAATCAGCGCTGTGTGCGGTGATGTCAATAACATCCGGCGGCCCGCTATGCCCCACCTCGTCAACGGTGTAGAGGCCTTTGTAGATCAACGCCTCACCCAGCCAGCCGATGGACACCGCCAGCTCCGCACCGCGTGGGGGTAAATCCGTTACTCCGTCAGAGTCATCTACTGACAGAGTTAGCTGGTCAGCATCAAAACCGTTGTTATCTGTAACAGATAGCGAGGTGATTCGGTCGGCCAGTTCGGTCAGGGCTACACCACCCAACGTAATACTAAAATCCGGTGTCTTTACGACCTCACTTAATTTTTCTACATACGCTTCGGCTGCTGTTGTCAGCGTGTCTGCTATCGACATAACTCCCCCGTTTTTTGCTGATGATTCCATGCCCGCGCGCGGGGCTGAATCCCTTTTTGTTGTCAGCGAACGGGCAGACCGGCAACCAGGCGACGCCAGCAGACTTAACGTTGAATATTGCCCTGAACTCAAAGAGCAACATGATGGTGAACTTATGTCTGAAACTCGTTTTCACGGCGTCCGCTCTCGCGAAAATACCGACCTACAGCAGGCAATCAATGACATTGATTCCAGCGTGATCGGTATTGTTGCGGTTGCTGATGACGCCGATCCGGAAACCTTCCCGCTCAATACGCCGGTTCTGCTGACACGGGTACGTAACGTCCTCGGCAAGGCAGGTAAAACCGGGTCACTTTACAAAGCCCTCAAAGCCATTTCCGATCAGTGCAGCCCGCGCGTTGTGATTGTCCGGGTGGAAGAGGCTTCCGGTAACGGCGCCAGCCAGTCCCAGGCCGTTATTGGCGGAACAGATGGCGACAGCTATACGGGAATGTATGCCCTGCTGACGGCGGAAGCCAAAACCGGCTATCGCCCGCGCATCCTGGCGGTACCGGACTACGATACCGAAGAGGTAACGTCACAGCTTTGCGTGATTGCCCAGAATCTTCGGGCTTTTGTTTATGCCGGTTGTAACGGCTGCGCGACCATGGCGGAGGCTATTGCTTATCGCAAAACCTTCGCTTACCGCGAGCTGATGCTGATCTGGCCGGACTTCATCGCTTACAACCCCCTGACGGATGATAACGAAACGTTTCCTGCCCCGGCTTACGCCTGCGGCCTGCGCGCCGCTATCGATAACAGCCAGGGCTGGCACAAATCGCTGTCGAATGTTGTGGTGAATAACGTTCTCGGTATTTCGAAGGATGTTTTCTGGGCATTGCAGGCAGAAGACAGCGACGCCAACGAGCTTAACAACAACGAAATCACGACGCTTATCAAGCGTGACGGTTTCCGCTTCTGGGGTAACCGTACCACGGACACCGAAACCTACACTTTCGAGGTGTTCACCCGTACCGCGCAGATCCTGGCGGACAGTATCGCGGAGGCGCAATTTACCTCTGTTGACAGCCCGCTTACTCCGGCCAACGTGAAAGATGTGGTAAGCGGCATCCGCTCTGCTCTCAGCAAAAAAGTCACTGCCGGTCAGCTTATCGGCGCTGACTGCTGGTATGACACGCTGGACAACGGCACCACGGATTTGCGCCAGGGAAAACTGATTGTGCGCTATAGCTACAGCCCGGTCCCACCACTTGAAGATCTGACGCTATACCAGACCTTTACTGATGATTTTTACGAACCGGCGTTCGCGTCGCTCGGGGGTGAATAATGGCTATTCCTCACAAACTGCGGCTTTTTAGCTGCTTTGTTAACGGCGACAACTATCTGGGAAAAGTGACCTCTTTCACTCGCCCCAAACTGTCACGAAAGGTAGAGGACTATCGGGGCGGTGGCATGCTGGGTGCGGTCGGTGTTGATCTCGGCCTTGAGGCTGGCGCGCTGGATTCCACCATTGTATTTGGTGGTGTCATCAAAGCACTGTTTCTCGAATACGGGGCAGAAATTGACGGCACGCGGCTGCGCTTTGCGGGTGAATATTTCACAGATGGCGAAAGCCAGCTTGTCGAGGTGGAGCTGCGCGGGCGATTTACTGAACTCGACGGTGGAGACTCAAAACAGGGAGAAGACACGGAGGAAAGCTACACCTTTAAATCCACCTACTACAAATTCTCCATTGATGATCAGCCCATTATCGAAATCGATCTGCTGAATTTCATCTACAAAAAGAACGGTCAGAACATGTTCCCGGACCGCATCACCTCCGCCCTTGGTATGGGCAATTGATAACCTTTCATAGGGTGGCAAAGATGCCGCCCGGAGATTTTAAACATGGCTAAAAAAACTAAAAACCTGTTCACACTGATGCAGCCGGTAGTTCGTAAAGACAGTGAGATCGGTCAGGTGGAAATCACCGGCGCCATCAGTCAGGCCGGATCGTTGCGCGGCCTGAATCTTATCCGCGTTGCCAATATGGATGCAGACTCAATTGCCACGCTGTTGACGCGAGTCACCGCACCTGCGCTGACACAAAAAGAAATCAACGAAATGCACACTCTGGACTTTATCGGCCTGGCAGAGCTTCTGGTCCCTTTCTTGAATCCGCCGGAGCCTGGAGCGTCGAACGTGGCGGAGACGGAGAGCGAGTAATCACCGTTGCGTTTGACCAGATAGACGATCTGGTTGCTGATATTGCCGTTATTTTTAACTGGCCGCCCTCTGAAGTTTTCGGCATGGATCTTGGCGAGGTGATAGCCTGGCGCAAGCGGGCGGCGCTTCGAAGTGGTGCCAGTGATGAAGAGTCTTGATATCCGCGTTGCTTTCAGCGCTATCGACAGATTTACCCGCCCCGTTAATGCTGCCCGCCAGAGTGCGGGTGGCCTATCCGACTCCCTCAGAAAAACACAATCCACCCTGAAAGGGCTCGATAAGAGCAGTGCCACTTTTCAGCGAATGACCGCGGCCGTCGGCAAAACCGACCGTTCCATCTCACGTGCCCGTGCCCGCTTTGATGGCTTGTCAGAAGCGCAACGTAAAAACGGAACGCTGACGGAAAAACAGCAAATAGTGATGTCCCGATTGGGTGAGCGGCTTGATCGGTTGACCGCAAAACGCGTGACGGAAGTGGCCCGCCTCCGTGAGAGTGCATCAGCCCTGCGCCAGCATGGCGTCATGCTTTCCGGTAGTAGCGCCACCATCGGTAACGCGATACGCCGCACAGAACAATACAACCAATCCCTTGAACGGGAAAAACGGCAACTTGCTGCGGTCACTCAAGCTCGTAAACGTTACGAGGGTGCACAGCAGATGGCCGGGAAGTTGCGCTCTGGCGGTGCCATAGCATTAGGTACAGCAACCGCTGCCGGGTATGGCGCCGGACGCTTCCTGTCGCCTGCGGTTGGTTTTGATGAGGAAATGTCAAACGTCCAGGCGCTGACGCGACTCGATAAAAGCGATTCGCAGCTGGCCGCCTTGCGCACTCAGGCAAAAAAACTCGGTGCTGAAACCGCCTTCACCACACGTGACGCCGCCAGCGGCCAGGCCTTTCTGGCAATGGCGGGCTTCACGCCAGATGCTATCCGTGCCGCACTGCCCGGCGTACTCAATATGGCACTAGCGGGCAGTATGGAATTGGGTGAAACGGCAGACATCGGCTCAAATATTCTTTCACAGTTCGCCCTCGACGCCGGGGAAATGGACCGCGTCAGCGATGTGCTGACAGGTACATTTACCCGTACCAACACCACGCTTAGCAGCCTCGGCGAGACAATGAAAGTTGTCGGGCCGGTAGCCGCGGGACTAGGGATTAGCCTGGAAGAAGCCGCAGCGATGACCGGCACGCTGGCGCGCGTGGGTATTCGCGGTAGCGAGGCCGGTACTGCAATGCGTCGCTCCCTCTCCCGCCTGGCCTCCCCTACTACGGCAGCCAAAAAGGCACTCAAAGAGCTGGGAGTGGAAACTGCCGACGCGAGCGGAAAAATGCGACGTCCGTTCGATATTCTTCTCGATCTACAAAAGCGCGTTTCCCGCTTTGGCGAGGTGGATCAGGTTTCATTTTTCAAAGATATCGCCGGAGAAGAGGGTTTTACGAGCCTCCAGTCTTTGGTCAACGGCGCAGGTGATGGCTACCTCCAGTCACTCTATGAACAAATTGCTGAAGCACATAAAAATCAGGAGGCGTTCGCCGTCGCTAACAAGAAAAAAGACAACCTTGGCGGCGATTTGAAGGAGCTGGACAGCGCGTGGGAGGCGTTCCGCATTTCTGTGGCTGAGACAGTAGACGGCCCATTGCGAAGACTGACACAGGGGCTTAGTCGGGTTATTGGCACTATTCAAAGCTGGGTAGAAGAAAACCCCAGACTTTCACGAACGTTGTTACTCGCCGGTGGTACTGCACTGGCATTAACCGCAGTAATTGGCGGTCTGTCATTAGCTGCTGGTCTGCTGATGGGGCCGCTTGCAAAGCTCAGGCTGGGGTTTGCGCTTCTGTCCGGCGGGAGCGGAATCGGAGGTACGGTATCAGCGTTCCGCATGTTGAGTGCTGCGGGCGGTAGCTCACTGGTAAAAATTAGCGGATGGCGTGCTTTACTCAGCGGCCTGGCAGGACGCATCGGCGTATTAACCAGAATGATGGTACCCCTGCGCGGTGCGTTACTTGGCGCCTTTACCTCTCCGGGGACTGCTATCAGCGCCCTGTCAAAAAGCATTGGCGGGCTGGCATTGCGGCTAACCGGGATCCCTGCTCTCTTCGGCATTGTAAAAGGCGGTATTGCGGCACTGGGCGGCGGATTATCAATGCTCTTGAGCCCAATCGGTTTAGTGGGTGCTGCGTTTGTAGCTGCGGGAGTACTGATCTGGAAATACTGGGGACCAATTAAAGCCTTCTTTAGCGGTTTTTTTACAGGCGTCATCCAAGGGTTAGCGCCAGTTCATAACGCATTTTCCCGGCTGGCGCCCGTTTTCGGTGCCATTGGGGATGGCGTTAAAAACGTCTGGAGCTGGTTTAAAAAAGTATTAACCCCCGTCGAGGAGAGTCGCGAGGCGCTAAACAAATGCGCTAGCGCCGGGCAGACATTTGGAGAGGTCCTAGGGACCGCACTTAGCGTACTGCTTTGGCCGCTTCAGAAGTTAATGGAAGGCGTCGGCTGGTTACTGGAGAAGCTCGATCTCATCCCCGATGGCATTGAAAGAGCCAGGCTGGAAGCAGCAAGACTCAGGGCTATTCCGGTTATGTGGGAATGGGATGAAAAATCCGGGCGCATGGTTAAAAGGGAATGGCAATGGTCAGCTGAAAAGCCTGTAAGCAAAGGCAGCCCACCGCCGCCCAATGTGCTCGGGGTTAACTCTGGAACAGAGCGGCGGCTGGGCCAAATCGCGGATAACACGAAAGGCCTTTTAGATGAGGAAAAACGCAAACGTATCGGGCCGGGTGACATTGTATTTAAAAATCTCCCTCCAGCCTTTGCGGTGCGTGGTGAATGGCAGGAGTCGAGGCTTGTCCGCCAGGCTGTCAGCGCTCGCCCAGTTATTGCCGCTGGCGAACCATTGATAAAACAGACGCAGGCATGGCAACCGGTACGCAAAAATCAACGCACCTACACGAGGACCGCAGCTTCGGGTAGTAGTTTTTCCGGTGAGATTCACGTCCATCTTCACGACATTCAGAGCAGCAATCCGCGCGAACTGGCGCGACTTGTTGGCGAGGCTGTCCGCGCAGAAATGGACAAACAGCAACGCGCAGCCCGGGGTTCGTTCCGGGATAACGATTAATTTGGAGTAATAACTATGATGATGGTATTCGGGCTCTTTGTATTTGAACTCAGGACACTGCCCTATCAGCAATTGCAGCTGTCCCGTAACTGGCGGCACGTTAAAAATGATCGTGTGGGCAGGAGCGCAAAATGGCAGTACGTTGGCGCAGGTGAGAATCAGCTGACGCTGGGTGGGTTGCTGTATCCCGAAATTACTGGCGGCAACTTGTCGCTGGGTGCTGTCTCGACAATGGCCTACACCGGGCTAGCGTGGCCTCTGATCGATGGCGTCGGGTCCATTTACGGGATGTATGTCATCACGGGTTTGCAGGAGACACATCAGGAGTTTGATCGCTATGGCAAAGCGAAAAGAATTGAGTTCACGCTTTCGCTGCAAAGGGTTGATGAAGATATCAGGGAGCGTCTGCAAAGCTCCTCTGTCAGCAATCTGTTGACAACACTAAAAGAAGGTACAGATACTACATTGAATACGGCGCAGAAGAAGCTTGGCGGCTTGGTTTCCTGAGCCACACTATTGTCATTAATGAAAGAAACTCTAATAGGCTAGATTTGACATGACACATGGATTACACAGAGCCAAATCTAATCTGATAGAGCGTTCCGTTTTAGAGGCGGAAGTTGTTCATTAAAATTAATGATGCAGGGTAGGATATTTAGCGTAATAACAGCGGGCTCGAAAAAAGAGCCCGACACATTAATTTATTAAATACTAATGCGATATATTATAAGTAATTGTCTTTGCGTATCATTTTTTTTGTAAGGACATCACTTCTGATTTCCTCAATCTTTTCCAACGGACATAACCATATAACCCCTCGAATGGAGGTGATTTTTTCTTTTATTTTTGAGAAGGCTGCCCTTGCATTATTATCATTAGAGAAAATAATGCACCCATAAATTTTGGCTGACTCCACTAAATGAGCATCTTTTTTTGCTATCTCCTTTATTTTGACCTCATTTATTACCTCTTCAATCTCCTCAGATAATGAGGAAAGATTATCCTTCGTTAAGATCGCCTTTTTGCTTGAGATCATCGATGACAACCAAGTTCTTGCGATTAGCGAATTATGTTTACGCCACTCTTGAAGGAGTTTTTGGCAAAAATATACTTCATTATTCCCAGATTTAATATCCGACAATAAATCACGACTGCTCTTCGACACAGGATGTTCTGATGCCCCAGCAGATCTTGCGATATCTGCGTCTACAATATGTCTATTATCATAGTGAGCCATAAATAGATTCCTCGACAGCATCCAAATATTGTTGCTCCGCATATAGCGATATATCATCAAAGTCAGCAGGCCAATCTCCAAAAGCTCCAAACTCATCAGGAGTTTTAGTATCTATTATTGTTTCGCCTGAAATTTCATCTTGGGTGAACCAGTTTAAAGAAACTTTGCCATTTTCAATTTCCTTTCTGGCTATTTTCGTTTGGATGCCTCTAATTAATAAGGAGCTATGGGTTTCTATGATTATTTTAACTCCTCGATCCAAAGCTGATTTAATTATTTCTGCTAGTTTAAACTGAGCTTTAGGATGTAAATGTAATTCAGGTTGTTCGATATAAACATGCTGTCCTTTTTTCGCAACCAGTAACGCGACAAGGACAGGAAGCGTTTGGGATACTCCAAACCCTACATCTGCAACACTTACACAATCATCGTCTCCATTTTTTATCTTTCTTGATATATTTATTTCAATTGACGTATCGTCTGTTCTTTTTGTCTTTATCGAACTGGCAAGCCCTAAATAATTCAATTGTTTGACTAGTAGATCATGCTTATCCTTTTTCTTGGATTTACCCCACATAGATATAATGCTTGCTACATATTTTTCAAAGGATCCAGGAAATACATTTTCCGACTCAGCAATCTGATACTTTCTTTCGGGATTTCCACGTAATCCAGGAACGTGTATTATACTACGAATAAATTTTTCTAACTGATATGTAGGATCTACGCCAGCAGCAAAAAAAGATGCTTTTCTATCCGGAGACCTATATTCAGCAATAATGAAGCATTTCTTTTTTATAGTTTTCCAAATTGGTTTTATCTTTTTATTTTTTGCGTATTCATCCATAAAACCAAATTCTTTTTCTCTCCCCAACATCTCTTTAATCTCATCATGTTTCATTCTAAGGTTGAGGATTACTTCATTTTTCATTTTACTGCTGAGCATTGACGACTCTTTAGGTATAAACCCCGAGCCTTTTTTATATTCATAAATTATGCTACATGAAGATTCGTCCTCAGTGAATGCTAATGAAAATTTTCTGTCTGTATTATTGTTAACTTTGGATAATATTTGCTTAGCATCAGTTAGTTTAATATTTTCACCATTTATTATTAGAAACCCAGAGTCATATTGTTTTTCTAATGTTTGTTTCAAAATTAGAAAAGGTTGCATGAAACTCGATTTTCCCGAGCTATTCGAACCAGAAAGGATTGTTAGGCCATCGATTGTTATTTCTTTTTTTTTGTAGATCGATTTGTATTTTTCCACTGCAATTTTCATTGTTATTCCCACTTCTTCTGACATTAGTAAACTAATACCTTAAAAGTTACAATTTGTAAAGCCTCATCAAGAGTATTGTTCGTGGAAATCCCTTACTAGCATTGAATTAGCATGCAGCATCGTAAGTTATGCTTCCATTAAGTACGGGGTTCGGCTCCTTGCACGAAGCAGACTGTCTAATTTGATTGTACGCTAAAGACTCAAACTGGCAGATCAGTTTGAGCCAAAATACATACTCGATACCAGCAAACACGGTCATTACTGACCGTGTTTTTTATGCCATTCGTTTCCACAGGCAGAGAGTGACGTATTCGTTAGTCACATCGAGCGCATCGTTTGCGGTTTCTCGTTCGCCCGCTGCGTCGATATAAGTTCCTGCCGTCATATTGAGCGGTCCGCTCTTCTGGTTGTCCGTGCCATGTGTCGTGGTCGGATCCCAGGTCTCGCCGGGTGATCTGTCACCCGATTTGTGCCAGTGCGGCGGGAGGTTGCTGGCTGCGATTTTTACCTTATTGCTGCCGCCGGTCGCACCGTGCCCGGTACCAATGCGCACCACCCTGCCCGCAAAGGTATCGCTTAACCCCTCCCACGTCTGCCACGGGAAACGCTCAGCCGGGCTTTTTTCACTAGGAATAATGATCCCAGGATAAAGAATGGCGTCAACGATACCCTTAAATCCCTCGCCGTAACTGTCTAGCCCCAGATTTTCCCTTGCTTCCGCGGTATCGGTTAAATCTGAGAGGTTACTTTCTTTTTTCAGTGCGCCGGTAATGCGTGAATCATCCCCCGCCGCCACCGTTCCCTCCGTGGTGCCCACGTCCCGCGTGGCTGAACTCCCCAGCTCCAGATTATCCCGGGCCTCTTCTATATCGTTTAAATCAGCAAGGTTTTGTGTTCGCCGCAGATAGCGTTTATCACCCGTTTCCTGCGTGAGTGTGGCGAGCGCCGGATCGATAACAAGCTGCACGCTTGAGGTATGTGTCAACGTCAACACTAGCGTCAGAATGATCTCTTTGATAATGGAATCGGATTGCGCCGGGAGGTATGTCGCCGGGTATGCGCCGTAAGCGATGAGCGTACCCTTAGCGCTGACCAGTCCCGCCTCTCTGAGCGTCTTACCCGGATAATCCTTGCAATTGATAACAATCTGACCGCTGATAAACCCCTCATAGCTTGAATCAGAGTCAAAGGTTTCACGGCCAAACTGACCAAAAAGCGCGGTCACCGCAGCCAGGTCATCGGGATCGGTCGGCAATGTCACGCCGCCACCATCGCCGATCAGTACGGCGGTAATATCCACAACCTCCCCCGCCTGATACGCGGCCTCGATTTCAGCGGCGCCCGCCGTCGTTAGTGTCAATCCTGTTGCCATAGTGTTTCCTCTGCTTCAATGCCATACACGCTGGCAAGACGATCATAAAAATCATCACTGACAGTTTTGCTGTCAGCATCAATATCGCCTTCATCAAGATAAATCACGCCAGCGATCTGAAGCCGGTTCAGGTGTTCCAGGAAAAACGCATCGGTCTGACAAAAGTCGATCAGGCTTTTTAATTGATTGAATGTTTTCATGATTTATTCGTTATCCAATTGCCAGGTAAATCGTCGTAATCGTCCAGGCCCACGCAGGCATAAAACGCGTAATAGTGCGCGGTGACGTTCGGCACCTTGTCCATAAATACCAGGCCTTTACCGGCCAGTAATGCGCAGCTCCTGAATATTGCCGTTGTGGTGACAATCTCCGGGTAACTCGCAAGATTAAATATCGTGTTAACGTCGCTACGTAATGACGCGCAGCCGTCAAACAGATAACCCACCGTCGTTACCGCCGTGGTGTTAAGTAATCCCGCCCCGACGACTTCCAGCGCACTGCATTCCGAAAAGACATTCGTGAATACCGTGGCACTTATGCTGGCGGCAAAAAGACCGGCTGGCACTAAGCGCAGGTTTTCACAGCCCCTGAAAGTCTGGCCGTAAGAGGTCACCAGCGGGTTGCCGCTGAACAGGTTTTCCGGTATTTCCTCCACGCCGGTATTCTGGAACGTGGCGCCAAACGAGGTAATAAGCGAGCAGGACGCGAACAGCGTCGGCGGAATATTTACCAGTGAGGTGCAACCGTAGAACGTCGATCCGGCACCGGACAGCAGAATGTTGTTTTTCAGCAAATCGCCGGGCAATACCGCCAGTGAGGTACAACCCGAGAATGTCAGCGTTAACGAAGTGAGATTGATGCAACGATCAAGCAGGCCGGACGGTAGCGCGATCAGTGCGCTGCAATCACGGAATGTCGATCCCATACCTTTCAGAGATACCATGTCACTAAACAGTTCTTTTGGCAGTCCAGTCAACGCGGAGCACTTGTCGAACAAGAAATCGACGGCTGTCACTTTGGCGCAACCGGCAAACATATCTCCCGCGAGAGAAACCAGAGAGCGGCAACCTGAAAACGTATAGCCCAGGCTGGTTAACGCGCTACATCCCCGAAATGCGCCGTCCCCCGCAGAAACCAGCGAAGTACAGTTTACAAAAGCGTATGTGAATGTCGTTACCAGCGCTTTCTCAGCAAAAGCATCATCATCAATTTTCGTGAGCGATCCACAGTTAGCAAAAGCGTATGAGAAAGTGGTGACTTTCGCGCAGTCAGTAAAAGACGGGAGCGCCGTCAGGCTGCTGCACCCATAAAACGTACTGGCAAAGGTCGTCACCTCTACGCAGCCGCTGAAAATATCTTTCGCTACAGTTTCAAGAGAGCGGCAGCTGTAAAATGCAGAGGCGAATGTCTGCGCCTGGCTGCACCCGGCAAATAAACCCGCGCCGACCGTTTTCAGCGAACTGCAACCAGAAAAGACTGTCCCGAAATAGGTGACTTTCGACAGACCTGCAAACAGACCGGCAGGAACAGAAAGAAGCTGCGAACAGCCAGTGAATGCACCGCCAAAATGATTCGCTTCAGAACATGTTTTAAACAGGTTGGCGGGAATTGCCGTCAGTGCCGTGCAATTCTGGAATACGCCGGTGAATGCGCCGCCCGGAACATCCGCAAACATATCAGCAGGCAAGACAAGAAGATTTTTACACGCCCTGAAGCTATAAGAGAATGTCCCTGCTGAACCGCATCCTGTAAATATTCCCGTGCCGATATTTGCAAGCATTGAGCAACCATCAAACGCGTAACTGAAATTCACCGCAGATACACAGCTGTGGAACAGATTATTGCCGATACTGATCAGGCCGGTGCAGCCTGCAAATACCGATGAGAAGTCGATCGCATCAGGCTGGTTTGCAAATAGCCCCGATGGAACCTCAGTAAGCGATGTACACCCTCTGAATGCGTCTGAAAAATCCTCTATCTTCATGCGAGCAAACAACGATGCCGGGATACCTGTAAGCGACGAGCAGTTGGTAAAAATATTTTTGCAGTTATTCACGTTTGGCAAATCGTCAAATACTCCGGGACGAATAGCCATTAATCCGCTGGTATCCAAAGCGAACCCTGAAAGATGACCTCTTTCCCCTGTAACACTAATCAATTCCACAACAGGGTTCAGTTTCGAAGAATAGTTAGATAAGCGGCTGCGCAGACAGGCGGTTTCCGTGTTCTTAACTGTGATGGTGTATTCCTTTCCCTGTACTAATTCACGTGTAGGAATAACCCAACCTGAAGCTTCACTGGCGGGATCGAAACGGTAGTCCCGGCTGTCAATGCCGTCGCCATAGTCAACCGTGAAACCCTCGTCCATATGAGCAAAGAATATTGGCCTGGTTGCACTGTCGATGCGGGTAATGAACTTCATTACCGCGACCACTTTTATGCTGATCACCGCACTGACGCCATTAGTCGTCGTAACGGTGACCGAACAGGTACCTCGCTTCATGCCCGTAACCAGAATAGCGCCGTTGACAATTCGGGCAGTCGCGATTGTTTTATCCGACGTGGTTACCGTAAAGGTTTTATCTTCCGCGTATTCAGGGAGGATGGTCACCGTGACCGTTTCCGCGTCACCAGGGGCCAGATTCAGCTCGTAGCGGGATAAAATCACCTGCAACGGGACAAAGCGCGGCGTGATTTTCTCCGTGGCGTACATGTAACCGGCCGCATATGAGGTTCCCTGAAGTCGGCCAAATACATGAACGGAAAACCAGCTGCGCAGGTTCCTGGCGCGCAGCACCGCCAGTTTCAGATCCTGCTGGTCGTATTCCGTCACCGGCAAATCGTTCTGATAAACGTTCAGGCGAAAGGTATACGGATCCCCTTTCGGATTCTGATTGAACCATTCAACAATATCCGTCCCAAAAGGACTGTCCACTAGGGCATGACGGACGGCGGCGACCGTCCCGCGATGGCGGTGGATATAGTGGGCGCGCTTAATCGCATCGCGTTTCTTTTGTTCTGACCAGTTAATATTCCAGGTATCAACCTGGTATTCCCACGCCAACCACGGCAGAAGCGCCAGCGGGCAGCTGTCAGGATCCTTCACCCAACGGATCAGATATACCGGCAACCTCTCCAGTGCGGCGGCGCTGGCCCTGTCGATGGCCCGCTCCACGGCGGTTGCGTTGGGTGGCAGAATGCTGGCGGGATAATTAGCGGTCATAGTCCATCACCACAAGATTGATTTTCACAGAGGTGCAATGAGGCGCTTCGCCCATCGTCGCAACGACGTCGGCGGCCGGTGAATGCAAATCGACGGTGACAACGCCGTCCTGATGCAAAGCCCCGTCTATGCCCGACCGTGCAGCGGTGGCGTTGATAAGATGCACTGAGGCGGTGTATTCGTTCAGTGCTGCGGTGGCTTTTTCCAGCACCGTGGCGGTGTCCACGCCGTAAGGGACGTAAATGTCAGCAACCACCTGATAATTCACTATCACAGCGGAACGGACGTAATCAGCCACATAATCCGTAATCGGGCGCACGTCTTCCGGGGTTACCGCCGCCAGGACTTTATCGAGCAGCGCCTGCGGGGCGGATCCATCCCCGGTGCGTGACAGCACGTAGAGGAAAACGCGGCCTTCCTGATTATGAGTTTCAGGACCATAGGCGCGCACGTCGAGCACATCCGCATCTGCGCCTCGCGCAAAATAGTGATAGGCATTACGGGCGCCCGCCGTGCTCAGGCGCGCCCATGAGAGCAGCGTGCGGGCGCGCAGCTCTTCGTCGCTTTCGTATACGGCGTCCGCCTCGTCGGTGGCTTCAGTAATCAGCAGACGTTCAGTGTCAAAATTACCCGAGACCTGATCGAGATCCGCCCCCAAGGCGCTGGAAAGCAGCACTGCGCGCACGGCTTCATTGATGCGTTGCAGCAGATGGATCTCGCGATAGGTGAAGGCCTGAGCCAGTGCCGCCATCGGTTCAGATTCCAGCAACAGCGCAGCAGACACAGAAGCCTGAAGTTCCGCTGGCATGGCCGCCACGATAAGCGCCCGGATATCAGCCAGCACCGTTTCAAAATCGGGCACCTCGACGATATCAGGCTGCGGGATCTGAGATAAATCGACGGACGTTTGCACACTAGCTCCTTAACCTGATGGTGTTGCTGGTTTCTGTCATGGTTTCCGTGATGGTCCCGCTCAGCTCGGCGGTCACTGCGCCTGTTTCTGAAAACACCACGTTGACGGTGGTCAGGCTGATCCGCGGCTCCCACTGCGCCAGCGCGATAGCGGCGGCGCCCATCAGCTGCATGCGGGTGACGGCGTTCTGCGGCGCATCGAGCAAATCAGGAATCGCGCTGCCAAACTCCCGGCGCATCACACGCGAGCCTGTTGGCGTGGTGAGGATTTTTGTCACGGACTGCCAGAGCTGATCGTGATCGGTCAGCGCGCCGGTGCCTTCCGGGTTCATCCCGGTGTAACTGGCTGTCATCGCGTGCCCTCCGTCCAGCTTCCGCCGGTCTGAACCCTGCCATGACCGTGGCTGTCAACTTGGACACCGTTGGACGTTAACGCACCGTTGCTGTGAGTCACATCACCGGCCATCGTGCCGCCGTGGGTCAGTTCGAAAGTGCGTGTTTTGAGGTGGTTTGTGCATTCCACCTCCGGTGTGTCCAGCGTGACGCGGGTCTCTGCCTGGATATGCGCGGTTTTAATACCGGTCACGGACAGTGCTCCGGCATCGGCGGCGTCGTAATGCAGGCGCGCGCCATCCGGTGCGGTGATGCTGATTTCCAGCAGGTTGCTGCCCGTTGGCTGATTATCTGCGCTGTATGCAGAGCCAATCACAAACGCGTTTTCAGGGTTGCCGCCCGGACAACCGATCCAGACCTGCTCCCCTATCGAGGGCGGCAGCCAGATGCTGAATGCCCCTGCGCGGGTGACGTTCCAGCGGATCCAGGTGGTCAGCAATCTGCCGGAGCGAACGCGCACCGCTTTCTTGTCGGCGCTGATTTGTTCCACGACGCCCAGGCGCAGAATGTTTTCCAGCAGGCGCAACAGCTCAGCATTCATGACGCACCGCCCAGACTGCTGATAACGGCGTTTTCCGTAGCGCTCAGGTCTGCCGGAGTTATGCCCAGTAGTTCACGCGCCGGGTACTGCGCGTAAGCGCCCGGACCAACCTCGTCTTTGAGGCCGTACTGGTGAATACGGGCAATGCGCGCAGCGATGCCGTCAAATCCTACGGTGACGCCGCCCGCGTCCGGCCTGAGCTTCATAAAACGCAGGGTGCGCAGGCGGGTAAACATCGGTGCTTTTTTTGTCTCTGAATGCGTAGCTGATTGCGTTTTGATTTCCAGATACCGCTCGATATCGGCCCGGTAGAAGGTGCGGATATCCCGGCGCTTCTCGTCATAACCCGTGATTGTCCGGCCATATTTACCGCGCCCGCCGCGCCAGTTTTTCAGCGCCCGCACCTCGTTATTCCAGAAGAACTTGATCCCCTGCTGGGTGCGGTAAACCTTACGGCGGCGCACGGCATAGCCGCTGCCGTCCGGGTTTTTCTGTGACGCGATGCGACGCTGCTGACTACGGCGCACTGCCAGGCCAATTTTGCGCGCGGTACGGGTGCGCCCCGCCGGGCTGACGCCGTCGAGAATGTCCTGAAAGACCTGATCCAGCTCTCTGAACATGCGATCGCTCACGTTCCGGCCTCCTGAAGCATGCCTTCAAATACCAGCCCCCAGCCTGCGGCGTGGGGTGCCAGCACGCGCGGGCGCGGCTCTGGCAAATGCTCGGCATACGGCACACCGTTTTCATCCAGTTGTACCAGTACCCGCTGACGCACCGGCAACTCAAACATCAGATCGGCGGTGTCATCGTTGTTAATCAGTGTGGTGAATTTAATCTGCTGGTTTTTATCGGGGTTCAGCAGCAGATCGGGCTGATTAAACCAGAGCCAGGCCATCAGCGGCAGAGTGAAGTCGTCAATGCTCCCTGCGTAGTTCATGACGAACAGCACCAGAGAATAGCGATACATGAACGACGGCGTTTCACCGGTAGTTTCAATGCCACCCTCTTCAACAAACACCGTCCAGGCTTCCGGGTTCGCCCGGCACCAGGTATTTGCTTTCTCTATGGCGGCGCGGAGTGTGTTTATCTTCAGCATTTATGGCTCCTTTCGGGTGTTCTGGCGCAGACTGTCCCACTGGCGGATCGCCGCTTTGTCAGCATTGCAGGCATCAAGCGCATCCATCAGCCTGTCGCTGAATATCGCCACCGCGCCCCAAGTCACTGGCTTATCCAGCGCCGGGCGTGGCGTCTCTTCGGTCAGGCTCTCCGGGACGGGTTCACGGACCAGTTGAATGATCGGCGCGGGCGGTGCGTTTTTGCAGGCTGCGGCTGACAGCGTCAGGCACAGGAGTAACAGCGCACGTGTCACCATTGAACGCGGTCTGCATTGCTTCACGTCGTCGCTCCCCTTCTGCATTACGCTGTTGCTCACGGACTTTTACCTCTGCCAGTAACTTATGGGTTTGTATGGCGGTCGCCTTCACTTCCTGAATAACCTGGTCGTAACCGGTCGCCGTTTCGGTCAGCAACTTGTTGCGGGTCCTGGCCTCGCTCAGCTGGTCGGTCTGCCACCAGACAGCAGCCAGAAGGACAAGCATCACAATCACACTGCCCGCCCTCATGACGGCGTACTCAGGCCCAGCAGGCACCAGGCTTTAAAATCATTGCGCCGGTTAACCAGGCCGGCGGAGCGCTTACCGCCCACATTGACGAAATCAGTCAGCCTGTTGCACATCTGCGGCCATTGTCTGGCCTGGGCATGCTTCCAGATCGTGGTCCTCTGCTTGCGTCCGTTTTTATCGGTGAACCACATCAGCCCGGTGCAGCCCAGATTCAGGGCGGCATCAGTCATGGCCTCAAAGGTGAGCTGAGGCATGTCGGCGCCGTGAAAATTGTTATTAATACAGTTTTCTGCCCGTTGCAGATCATTGATCCAGCGTCGCGCTATTTCCTGGTTGCTGTATTCGCGGTTTTCTACGCCGCCCGTGGAGCCGATACCAATGGTCAGAGCACCCGCCGTGCAGTAATAAGGCGTGCTGCGGCAGTCTTCCCAACCTGCAATTTTCTGCTGCCCTTCTTTCGACGTTCTGACGCTCCCGGGCGCCAGCGAAATGCCCAGAGCCACAATCACCGCAATCGAACATTTTTTGATGATGTTCTTCATGCAGGTTTGTCTCCGTGCAGTTGCTCCAGCAACTGCCGCTCGCGGTCCGACAGATTGCGAGTTTCCGCCTGGCGGAGAATCTGCTCGATCAAATCGTTACGGCGCTGGCTGGCCTGCTCAATGCGGCGGCGGTGAATCGCCAGCCGGACGGCGGAAGCAATCCCCAGAAGAAGTCCAGCCAGCGCCAGCTTTTCGCTGACGGTCATCACGCCCACGCCGGTCACCAGGGCGGATGTTGCAAACGCAAAATATTCGTTAATACGATCCAGAGTCATTCCCATAACTGGACGGTTACCCGTTCCACCTCGCTGGTTATCACGGGCATTTCGATCTCCTGCCCGGCATTCAAAAATATCTGGTTGCTCAGTCCCGGATTGGCTTCGAGCACCTTCTCCGTGACACCTGCGGTTTTGCCGTAATGACGCCAGCAGAGCTGATCAACCGTGTCGTTTTGCAACGCCCTGACTTTCATCAGAACAGCTCCGCATAGATACGGGCTTCTTCCCGAATGTCAGCGATACTCCAGCGTCCGTCCCGCCAGAGATCATCTATTTGCCTGTCCAGGGCTTCGGCGTCTTTGTCACCTTTTGGCGTGGTGCCAACATCCCTGTAACCCTCCAGAACACTGGCGCGCGTGAAGGAGTAGACCGCACGCCGGAAGCGGTAAACTTTTGCGCTTTCGCCGTTAATCTGCTCGACAGGTTCACCGACAGAAGTCAGCAGCACAGAGGCCAGAGATTCCGCACCTTCCGCTTCCCTTTGCTTGCGCCAGTCCTTCAATTGATCCGCGACATGCAGCGCGGCCTCCGTTGCCATATGCATTAATCGGGATGTTGTAATGTCACCGGCGATGCGGGCAGCCAGGCGCAGATCGTGGAGTTTTACCGTCGGCCAGAAAGTGCCGATGGCAATCTGTGCGCCGCCGTCGTCCACGTCTGTCACATCACTTTCAGCAGGTCTGACGGGGCGCTGTGCGATAAAACTCATCGTCGTTTCTCCGGTAGGTCAGGCGGTGGGCGTCCGGTAAAAAGACCGCATTACGGGCAGATCGCCGGGCGCGCCGCCTGTGGCGCGGGGCCAGTTCATTACGCTCAGGCGTTTACTTTGTGGCGGTTTTCGTTGTCTTTTTTGCCGCCGTTTTGCGGGTGGCTTTTTGAGTGCCGGCCGCCGTTTTCGTCTGCTTGCGCGTTCGTGTTGCTTTTTCTGTTGCGGGTGTTTCGGTTGCTGCTGTATCGCTGGATGAAGCCTCATCTTCCGCATCACCACTTGCCGCGCTGGTCTGCGGCGCCTTTTTCAAAGCGCTGACCAGAGAAGCGATCTCCCGTTTCACACCGGCACCCGGGTTCAGGCTCATGGCTTCCCGGAAGAGTTTCAGCGCTTCGCCTTTGGTTTCCGCGTCTTCCGTGTCGCGACGGCAAAACGCCCTCACCTTGCACAGCTTCGCGCGGACCTCATCCGGCATATCACTGTCAGCCACAATTTCGGCCAGCTCGTCCAGCATGGGGATATAGCCTGACAAATCGGCTCCGGCGTCCGTGGTGGCGAGGTTCAGAATGGGATTGCAGATTTCCTCGGCCAGTACCGTGGGTGCCGGGCGGCGATAGTTGTCATCCGGCATGCTCAGGCCATGCTTAACGACATAGCGCCCGATACGCAGCGCCAGCGCATAGTCGGAGCAGTCCACCGCCCACACCATCAGCGTGGTGATGACCGGATCCGCGCGCCCGCTGTCGCCCTCGATCGTGCCGTCAATCCATCCCTGAAACTCAGGAAGGATGCTGGCCTTTACAGCGGCCTTCGCCTGGCGGGACTGGATTTGGCTTAGCGAAGATTTATGCATATGCAGGCGAAAGAGGATCTGCTCATGCGCGGTGCGCGTCTCCGCGTCACGCTCATCACTGATGCCCCGCCTCTCTGCCATGACCTTCTGAAAGTGTCTTTGTGCCGGTGTCAGCATGGGTTCATTCTCCTGGGCGGGCTTGCTGCCCGCCATGTGATGGGGATTATCAGGCGAATGTCACGCCGTCGATCATGGCAATCATGCCGTACTCTTCAATGACATAGTCATCATTGCTGGACTGGTAAGTCGCCACGCGGTTGTATTGCGGCTCTTCCCGGATAGAGCGACGCAGGGAGCCTTTCTGGTAGTACACAGAGAGGTTTTTCAGGTTGGTGATGAGCACGACATCTTCAGGAATGCCCGGGACAAAGACCGTCGGCAGGCCGCCGATCTTTTCCTGGCTGACAATGAGCTGCGCGGCCAGTAGTTCGGTATTCGGATTGGTCTGGCTGAGCGCGTTCACTTTCGGCAGGTTCACTTTCAGCAGCAGATCGGACGAGAGCACAGTCACCAGACCGGGAGCGCGGCGGAACCAGGGATCCATAAGGCTGTGGCGTGCATCGAGCACGGCGGCATCAATATTGCCGTAGGTGCCTGACGCAATTACCGCGTTATTCTCATCACGGGAAGTCAGCGTGATACCTGGCATAATGCGCTGCGGCGCCTCATTGCGGATCTTTTGCAGCCAGCCAACGCCGCAATCCTGCAATAACGGATAGGTCTTGCGGTCGGAGTTTTCAGAGTAATGCGTGCCATTAAAGCCAATCATCTGGCGATCCAGCCCCAGCTGACGGGCCATCGCATTACTGATTAATGACTGAAATTCAGGGTGACCGGCCCACGCGTCCAGCTCCGCATACGAAAGCGCATAGTCATAGTTGGTTTTGCGGCAGTGGTAGTTCTGCGGCTCTTTGTTATGGTTCGGTGCAGGGTTACGGCGGTTGGTGCCGTCCGAGCTGTTATTGGTGCTCGCCATCGGTCCCTTACTGCCAATTTTTACTTTCTGCCCTTCCTGCTCTTTAACCCCAAAGTGGTTAACCAGCTTCATGAAGTCATCCGACTCCATGGCGGCCTGTTCCAGTTTTTGCTGGATAGTCGGATCGACGCTGAAACGATTGGCAACGGCTGAGGGTGAGACACCGTTCAGATGTGCCTGGCGCACAATGTACTTATCAAATAGTTCGCGGGTCTGGTTTTCCATGGTTACCTCTTAGAAGTCTGCAAGCTGCGCGCTGCTGTTGCCGGTTGCCGCCGGTCGTGCGCTGTAATTTTCTGCGGGCTGGAGCTGAAGCTGACCGCGCAGCTCGTTAAGTTCGCTGGTCAGTTGCTGAATGGTGGCTTTATCCTGTTGGCGGTCCTGTTCCAGGGCACTGAACCGGTCAATCTGGTCTGCCTGAGATTGAGCAACGGCTTCAACAACCTGATGCAACTGACTGAACCGCTGATCGTCGGTTTTCTGGCCTTTACCAAGGATGCCCATCACGCGGTTGAACCAGTTGACGCCCTCCTCGCTGCGATGAGCGGCCAGTTCGATCACTTCAGCTTCAAGCGCATCAGAGAACAGCGGCGCCTCGATCTGCTGGTTATTGAAGGCCATCACCTGCGCGCGCTGCTGCGCGGCAAATTTAAGGCGCTCAGTCCCCAGACTTGCCGGGGTGTCCGTCATCGCCAGGCCGACCACATACGCCTTACCGTTAAGGGCAAACTGCGGATGCAGCTCAATACTGGAATAGATTTTTTTTCCTTCATCGGTGAGCTGCTTCATTCGTGCCGAAGCGTCGATCTCGGCATAGAGCGCCGTACGACCGGCCAGCGGCCCTTCGGTGATATCCTCCGCGCTTAAAGCAACAACATCCCCCATGGCGCCAAAATTGCTGTCAGGAAGTATGGAGAGATAGTGCTCCACGTTCACGCGGGCGCCGTAAACGGCCGGGTTGTAGCTCGCCGCCGCATCGCGGAGGTGCTGCGGCTGGATCTCGCGCCCGTCAACGGTGGCGCCGGAAACCGCAACGCGAAACTTTTTGCGGGCGGGTTTAGTCGTGCTGGCCATGTCGTTTTATCCTGTTGATTTATGTCAGTCGCTGCATCATCGCAGAGCCTGAAAGCCCGGCGCCACGCGGTTTTGTTGTCGGAGAACGGCCAGACTTGAAAGCCCGAGCCGCGGGGATCGCGCGCAGGTAATCTCCCTGCTCAAAAGGGGGAAGTGATGATTCAGGATGCGTTTATTCGATTAAGGGCAAAACAGCTCTACTGGCAGGGTTACCCGCCCGCCGAAATTTCGCGACTCATGGGCATCAACTCAAACACGGTTTATTCGTGGAAAAAGCGCGACGCATGGGATGACACAACGCCCATCAAACGGGTGACGCAATCCATTGACACCCGTCTCTGCCAGCTGAGCGCGAAAGACAATAAAACCAGTGGCGATTTCAAAGAGATTGACCTGTTAACCCGGCAGTTGAAAAAGCTAGATACCGGGCAGGCTTCCACTATCACCGGCGTAAAAAAAACCAGTCGTCGCAAGAAGAAAAATCACTTCTCCGAGGAGCAGATCGAGGCGTTGCGCTTAAAAATTCTCGACTCTCTCGCATGGCACCAGCGCGGCTGGTACGAACAACGAGATCAGCGTAACCGGATGATCCTCAAATCGCGGCAGATCGGAGCAACCTGGTACTTTGCCCGCGAGGCATTACTGGGCGCACTGAGAACGGACGTTAAGCACGACTATCAGCGCAACCAAATTTTTCTGTCGGCGTCCCGCAAGCAGGCGCTCCAGTTCCGCAACTTCATCCGTAAAGCGGCTGAAGAGGTGGACGTCGAACTTAAAGGCGGTGAGCAAATCACGTTGTCAAACGGCGCGGAGCTGCATTTTCTCGGGACGTCGGCGGCGACGGCGCAGTCGTACACCGGCCACCTGCGATTTGATGAGTTTTTCTGGACAGGAAACTTTATCAACCTGCGCAAAGTTGCCGGCGCCATGGCAACGCTCAAAGGCTTAACACGCACGTACTTCTCCACGCCATCCAGCGAAAGCCATGAAGCCTATCAGTTCTGGACTGGCGATCGATGGAATGCGAAACGGCCTAAAGCGCAGCGCGTTGACTTTGACGTTTCATGGAAGAAAACCCATAGCGGCGTGCTTTACCCGGATAAAACGTGGCGGCAGATCGTCACTATTCAGGACGCTATCAACAACGGCTGGGACTACACCGACATTGATGAAATCAGGGACGAAAACAGCCCCGATGAATTTGAAAACCTGTACATGTGCGAGTTCGTCAAAGACGGCGAAAGCGCGTTCAATCTTAGCCAGTTACTGGGGTGCGGCGCTGACGGGTATGACGACTGGCCCGACTGGAAACCGTTCGCCAGTCGCCCTATGGGCCAACGTGAGGTGTGGCTGGGCTACGACGCCAACGGCGGCAGCGGCAATGGTGATGCCGGTGCTCTGTCCGTAACTGTCCCTCCCCTTGTGGCTGGCGGCCGGTTTCGCACGGTTGAATTGAAGCAACTGCGGGGGCTGGAGTTTGAGCAGCAGGCGGCGGTCATCAAAGAGGCTGCCGAGCGCTACAACGTCACTCACATCGCCATCGACGGACAAGGCGTCGGGGAGGCGGTCTGGCAGATTGTTAAAAATTGGTTCCCGGCGGCTATTTGCTACCAGATGAGCCTCTCTTCCAAGCGCGCCCTTGTCCTCAAAATGTTGCAGGTCATCCGCGCCGGCCGCTGGGAATATGACCGCAGCGAGCAGGGCCTGGTCAGAGCCTTTAACGCTGTTCGCAAAGTTGTTACGCCCGGCGGTTTCATCACTTACGAAACTGACCGATCGCGCGGCGTAAGCCATGGTGATATGGCGTGGGCAACCATGCTTTCGATTATTAATGAACCGTTGGGCCAGGAAAGTGGCGGCGGTGGTTTCGCAATGGGATGGTAACTGTGAAAAAGAAATACGGTAAAAAGCCGATAGCCAGCACAGCCGGTTCTGACATTGCGGAGTCACTGAAGGCCGATCCCGCGTTGACAGCGTTCAGCTTTGATGGCCCTTATCCCGTGCGTGATATGGCCGATTTGCTGGACAATCTCTATTGCCTGGACAACGGGCGATACTATGAGACGCCAGTGGATTTTTACGGGCTGGCTAAAGCTCCACGTCAGAGCGCCTGGCATGAGTCGGCGTTGTATTTCAAACGAAATGTGCTCACCGGCTGCTTTATCCCGCACAAGCTGCTCAATCGCCAGACCTTTTCCGCGTTTGCGCTGGACTGGTTCACGTTTGGCAATGCCTATCTCGAATTGCCGCGTAATCGCCTGGGCGGCCCGCTACCCTTCAAACACTCTCTGGCGAAGTACACCCGGCGTGGGAGCACAGATCTCGATCAATACTGGTTTATCCGGCGCTGGAAAGAAGAGCACACGTTCAAATCAGGAACGGTTTGTCACGTTCTGAACCCTGATATTAATCAGGAGGTCTACGGTATGCCGGAATATATGGCAGCACTGCTGGCCGCCAGCCTGGCCCACTCCGCTGACATGTTCCGTAAGTTGTACTACGACAACGGATCGCATGCTGGATGTATTGTCTATATTGGCGCTGGACAGGTTGATGATAAAAGCATGAAGGCAGTCAAAGAGACGTTGACCGGTGCGCGTGGGAAAGGCGCATTTAAAAACCTGCTGCTGCATGCGCCAGGCGGCGGCAAAGACGGCGTGCAAATCCTCCCCTTCCAGCAGATCACGGCGAAAGATGAGTTTATCAACATTAAGAACGCCACCCGGGACGACATACTCGCAGCGCACCGTATCCCGCCGCAGCTGATGGGCGCCATGCCAGAGGGAAACGGATCATTTGGGGATATCGAGAAAGCCGCCCGGGTCTACGCTATCAACGAGCTGACGCCCGTAATGGAGGCGCTGAAGGTGGTGAACGAGTGGATCGGAGAAGAAGTGATCCGCTTTAACCCTTACGCGTTGCTTACCCCTGAGAAATAACCGCCAGAAAATTCAGTTTCTTTAAACAATATCAGCCATTTATAACAGGCCAGTGTTTTCGCTGGCCTCATCTTTTCTACTGAAAAAAATCCCGCATCAGCGCCCCTCTGCGCGTCGCTGCTTTTTCCCTGCACAAGGCATGCCTCCAACCAAAACGACCGCTCACCGTGACGCAGAAACCGTGAAATTGCGTATTCTGCCGCCTTCCCTGCCCTGACCCATTTGCGGGGGCTTGCCCCCCGTCACCTGCGCGCAACGAACCGGTCTTTTTTCGTGCATTCAAGACAACGCTTAATGCAAGATATGTTATGTGATTAAAAAGGATAATGTTTTTATAAAAACTGTGCGTAATTGTGCAAACTTATGCGGTGTTCCCCCTAATGCTAATGATTACATTTTAAGTTCGAAATATTATTTCCTAGACAGATGCCAGTCCCGATTAAAATTTGGCATCTGTCTTTTTAGAACTTTAGAATTACATTCATTTAAAAAATCAAGTAACCACCTTAAATTTGCAATGTGTTCTTAAAAACTCATAAACTGGATTAAGCATATTGTATAATGAAGTCCTATTATCATACCTAGAATTAATCCTATGAGATCTGAAATTAGCAGTTGATATTATAACTTTTTCTTTTGCTCTGGACAAAGCCACATATAATGCACAATCATTCTCAAACTTCTGGGAATGATAAGTCCAAAAGGCCTGGTCTTCCAATCCGAGCAAAATAACAACTTTATATTCCAGCCCCTTGCATTTATGAATATTCATAACTTGAACAGAATTGTCAGCCCCGAAGAGTTGCACCGCATCATTTAGTGACCCTGTTGAAGATATTGTGTATCGCAAATGTTGCTCCAAGCCGTTCCAGACCTTTACCCAATAACCAGCCGACTTATACTGCCCCCATCGACCCTTTATTCGATCAATGCAAAAAAACTCAACCGTTTCTTTTATACATGTTAACAGTGAATCAGCATTAGGCTGATTACCTAATTCTGCACGATGCCTAGCAATTTCATTTGACAAACTTTTGATTAACAATTCCTCTTTTGCGTCTCCGGAAGAAATTCTGTACATACCCAAATACAACTGACAAAGATCTGTATAACCAGATAAAGATCGAGATGTGTATAATTTAAAACATGCCGAGAATAGTTCACCCAAGGGTTCTTTCAAAAGATCTTGTAATTCTGACATCTCAAGATTTCTAATATTTTTTTTCGTAAGACTATGCCTAAGCTGCTCTGTATACTTCTCTGATTGCTGTTTAGTTAACACACAAATTTCATTCTCAGAAATTCCAGACCCAATTAATCCTTTAATTATATCAGATAGATCTTCAGCCTCTGAAATCTCATCATTGTAAAAATGGATTGTACAATTATTTATATCTTTTGCTATTGGCGAAAAATTCGTATCATTTTGAACATAGTGAATAAAACATCTAAGAACCTCTTGAATCTCATCGCTTGCTCTAAAATTTTTCACCAGTAATTTTTTTGTGGCATTAAAATCTTTAATATAATCATCAAAAACAGTTCTTTTAGCACCAGCCCATAACATAATACTCTGATTAATATCACCAACACTTAGTAAAGAATTTCCTTTATTTTTAAATAATAATTTAATTAGCTCATACTGATCAGTACGTGTATCTTGAAACTCATCAATAAAAACATGTGAATATGTCATTGAAAACAAATCAGAAATATCTTCTCTTTCTTTAAAAATAACCAAAGCCAAATATCTAATCAAATCAAAAGAGACTTTATCCCTGCCATTACTTTCTTTATTGTCAAAAACCAAATCATAACTATTTGAAGGCCTTTTACTGTCGGGTAAAACATCTTTGAATCGGTCTACAATACTTTTACAAAAGGCGTCAAATGTATATGAGTCAAAACGTTCCCCTTTTGAGCCACATCGACTCATTACGCGCTCTTTAATATTTTCTTGAGCCTCTTTTTTATATGAAAGACAGAGTATTTTTTTGGGCCACATGCATTTCCCAGTTTGCAATAAATAATCTGCTTTCTGTGCTAACAGTTCCGTTTTACCCGCACCAGCACCCGCCAAAACAGAGATGTGCCCATCACAAAGAATAATCTCCATCAATTCATCTGTCGCTTCAATACCAGCTGAAGGTTGCCATTCCGTCATCACTCTATGACCTCCTTCAATAGCTTAATAGTTTTCTTAGCCACTTTAATTAATTCGGGTGGTAACTTGTCACGAATTTCATCAGGAGAATATAACTCTTCAATTTTTGTAAACATGCGAACATGTGATGCTGGCTTACTTTTATTTGATAGAAATCGATAACGATACCACAAAAAATACTTCATATAGTTTTCTGAAAAGGCGTAACGAACACCTGAATTTCCTTTTTTCAAAACCGCTTTAATTAACTCATCCAAATCTTCTGCAACATCAAATTTTATTGCCGACGGTCCTCTTTCTCCATAGACCACATCTTTTTCACAAAAAACATCCGGGAAAGCCTCGATCATTGCATAATCAATATCCAAGGGGGATGAAAAATATACATTGCATTTTTCAAGTTCCCGAACGATATTTTTTTCAGCACCATCAGTATATCTAATAGAGAATGTTGTAGGATCCGTCTCGCTATTCCATCTTGGTATTTTAGATATAATTTTGTCGCTAATATATTTGCTACCACTATCACCAAATGAAACTAATTGCTCAATTGCATACTTGATTCTTCCAAATCCACCACCGCTTCGATCAATATCGAAATCTAATAAAGTAATAAAAGGGATTTGTAATGTCCTCAAAAGGCGCCAAAAATGATTTACATGCCTTCCACCGAGAGGGACTATAGAAATAGAATGGCTATCTACCTCAGTCGAATAAAGTTCAAGAACTTTAGGAATGACTATTTCCTCACTATCCCCCTCACCAAAAATAACTAATTTAGAAAAATAAATTTCAGGATAAGCCTTAACTGCTTCTTTGACAAACTTAGAGAGATCATCAGTTTTATCAGGTAAAGATAGCGCATTTACTATGGTACTTTTTGAATCACTATCAAGTCTGAAATGGCGTATATGCTCTGGTTCTACTCGACTTAATATAGATGATGAATGTGAGGAAATAATTACCTGGCAGAGTTCATTTTTTGCATAGTCTTTTACTAACTTTATAATACGTCCTAAATAGTGTGGAGAAAGGTGATTCTCAGGCTCCTCCAGGGAAATCATACTAAAAATAGGCAATCTCATTTTGTCTGGGTTAAAATTTGACTTATTCCCTGAGGATAATAACTCTCTTGTTTTCTGATCAATATCGAACATAGCTTTGACCAGAGAAAAATAAACTAGTGATTTTTGGCCATCACTCAAACGCTCAACACTTATTGTATTCCCGAGTTCATCAGGATTGAATTGAAGTTGTATTAGTTTAAGTATCTCATCAATATTAGCATGTGGGAAATTCAAGGAGGCTTGAGATAAGTATCGTCCTCTATATATACTAGCCCAACTTGCATTAATTGCTGAGGCTATTTCATTTAACGCTGGATTACTCTTAGTCAAAACATTCAGATGTGCTGCCTGTTCTTCTATAGCCTTTTGGCTGTCTTCAACCCACTCGATAGCCTTAAGCAATCGACCTAAAACAGCCTTGGAAGAATATTTAAGTTGTAATAATGGATCACGATTAGCAGGTACGTAATTTACCTGAATAGAATTTCTTATAGCAGCAGGTAGCTTCTGTTTGTTGTCATCCTCAACTATCATATCGCTTGTGTTAACTACCCAAATGTCTTCATCAATGTCCCCCATTGGATTAGAATCATATGTAAGACTTCCCTCTAATCGCACCCGAAATAATATACCACCATCTTCCTTATCAATAGTTAAATGCTCAATCAAAGGCGGAATAACGAGCTCACTATCTTTTGGCTTATCAAAACTAAACCAAGCCTCAATAATTAAATTCTTGTTCTTTTCATCTTTACAATCATAGGAGCTGTTAAAATCATTTATCGATAAAAATCTTAATGAGTGATCGACTGAAAACAATTTATTTAAAGCTTCCATAACGGTACTTTTCCCAGTACCGTTATGGCCAATAAAAGTTGTTAAGTCTTTCTCAAGTTCAATAGTTTGAGGATGTTGGTTAGAAATACTTTTGAATCCAGAGATGAAAATTTTTTTTAGTCTCATAAATCAGTCCTAATTTTATGTAGTCATTTTGTGGTGAAAGTAATTTTATAATATTATGATACGCTACGAAATCAATAAAAAAACCTGCACTAAATCAATACAAGTTGGCTCTAAGAGTTTAATTTTTACTAAGAATTAGTTATTAAAAATAATGACATACTTCGTCATTCCCCCAAGGATGGTCAGACACTTCCGTTTTGTGCCATTTTATATAGAAAAAAACTTGAATTTGATTCAATTTTCATTGTTCATTCTGGAGTAGTAACCGACTTGTTCTAAAATTAGAAGGTGGTTTATTTTCAATGGATTACATCACCTTTCTAGATCCCACCTGCTTTTGACTTCACCGCACACAATCCACAATAAAAAGCTATATAAACAAGGCGTTAACTAGATAGAAGACGTTTAGCTTGTGGTAAATACAAGACGTGAGACTCACTAAGTCCGATTTCCACTGGATAAGCAAAATCACATAATGAATGCGTGACAGGTTATTTTTTAAACAATTTTGACTTATTAACTGGTATTACTTTCACCTGCATGCTTCTCGCAAACGCACAACAGCGGTCTTTCTTTTGCTAGTAATTTAGCCACCTCAAACTCCCTCGACTCTTCATCATGAACTAGCTGTTTCTCTGTCCATGAGTCATCCACCGTTTCCTTTCTTACTCCTTCAGATAGCTGGGGACAGTTATTGCCACGAGTCCAAGGGGCGACGGGGTCGCCCTGGGCGGCGCTTTCAGCGCCTGGGTTAGCGGGAGTCTTCTTCACCATCTTCCAGGTATGGACATGCGTGCATATTTTGTTTTCCTTACCGGTGATTGGCGACCAAATGCCATAAACACGAATCCCGTGATCGCCATAGGTTCCTGGTTCAACTGTCGGCTCGTAGGCGGTATGAATGAGGTAATTTTTGCGGGGAACAAGTACACCACCCTGCTTCATGATGTAAGTGGCAAAACAGCCAACATCAGCAGCAGCAAGCACAGCGTCCAGTTTTGGATCCATAAGTACCGGAGCACCCGGTTTGCTGGTTTTCATTGCACGAGTTGCCTGCGATGCGAACAATCGTAACTCGCGGTACGCCTGGCGGCCTGGAATCCCAAAAAAACGAAATTGTTGAACACGGTGCAACGATGCCCACGCAGTGACGTACTCAGCACTATCACGTAGTGATTTACCCGTCTCCTTGCTGACGGTGTCACCCAGCCCACGCCCATCGATGTTTTTACTGACGTACTTTGCAATATAACTGGCCGGAGTCCCCTTTCGCGGGTCTATCAGCTTTGACTTGAAACGAGCGCTAGTGTTATTGCCAAGTTCGGCGCGATCTTCTCGGATAGCGAAACGACGCAGCAGCTCTGTGATTGCACGTCGATGTTTTTTGCGCATGAAACACAATAAATGCCAGTGCACAGTGCCATCGTGATGTGGTTCGGCTACGCGGACGCCGTACCAGCGCAGCTCTTTTTTGTGCATTGCCTTACGGCATGCCGCAAACGTATCGACCAGATAGTCGCTGCTTTTCCTAACTGTCGAGTGATCCCATGTAGGGTTAGGCTTCCCGTTCATCAGTGTGGCGTGGTACTTAGACGGACAGGTGATGGTATAGAACATGGCGCAGTCGCCACGCATTTCAGCTATCAATTCCAGGCCTTTAACACAGGCCATCATCTCATTACGGCGGTGCGCTGGATTGCTGGCACTTGCAAGCACCACATCCTCCATGCTGAGCGTATCGCCATCTTCGTTAATCAGATCATGATTGCGGAAAAAATCCATCGCCTTACGGCGTTGTTCCCGCTTCTGCAACAGAATGTCATGGCTGACATAAGGTGATGCGTGCCGATGAACAAGGCACGCTGCCCGAAGCAACTCTTCCCGCCATTTGTTGCGGAGTTGCCACAGCTTACGTTGCCACCAGTCAGCACAACGCATACGGGCAAGCGCGCCCGGTATCAGCTCGTAGTTAATCGGGTTGCGGCGATTATGTTTGCTGCGGAGCGCTTCATAACCCGGCGGGATAACATCGAGGCGTGACACTTCGGCCGCCACACGACGATAGAGCTCCAGTATTACGATGGGAGAAGCTAATTCATCGGTCAGCATCTCACCGCAAAGCTGGATAAAAATCATATCAATGTGCGCTGCGACCAGCGTTGAAAGCCGCTTAACCTCCCGCTGATTCAGTTCAGCAAGTCGAAGGAGTTGATCAAGGCTATCCCTGCCAGCCATGGCCTGGAATGACAGCGACGCCTGGTTAGCACGGACCTTGTCAATCCTCACTAATGAGGGAGTAATGACCTCATTCAGATAGGTAGGCAAATGGCGCGGATCTTCTGATTTTTCCAAATACTTAATCCTGGTTTCCAGCGGCTTGCGCAGGAAACCAGGCAAGCTGGCGACGTCATCACGAATCAGGGTAAGAGGATCAACACGATGGAGTTCTGAATGTCGTTTAGCTTTCTCAATCAGCGCATCATTCAATTCGTCATAGTGCCAGGGATCGCAATGTGCAACAGAAAAGAGGTACTCTTCTGCTGCACGACTCATTGCTTCAGCCTGCTCACGTTGACCGCTTTTATCCTGCTCATAAAGAGCAATCCAGACGGCCAGCGCAGATGGTTTCCGTGCAGGCACATCAACAGCATAAGGGTTTACTGGCTGCTTTCTGGCATTCCAGCTCCATGCCAGGGATGTGGAGTCAGGCATAACTCACCTTCGAATCTTATTTTGCAAAGCCAACGCTTCAACAAGCCGGCGCGCCAAACATTTCGGCATATGTCGCATCACCCATCACCGCCCCACAGTCCGGGCAACCTCCACCACCAGAACGACCACAACCACCACACACGCGAAGAACGCCAATCACTTCACCGGCCATATCGCGGGTTTTGGCGCTAACAGAACGTCGAACTCTGAAGGCGTGGAGATTGAAAGTGGAGTAGATCTGGCGTGTTTCTGGTGTGTCGCTATTCGAGATAGCCGATCGCGTTCCATGCTGGCGATTAACGTCCAGCAACGCCGTAACCAAAGCGCGGTGATCATCCAGGGTAAATGGCTTGCCGTAAGCGGTAAAATTGGCTGTTTTGCTAGTCGGGATGTACGGCGGATCGCAGTAAATCACGGAGTCCAGGCGATTCCTGGCGACGTACGGAATGGAAGTACGAAAATCATTACAAAGAAAG